>BNJU01004199.1_pt1 | contig 139540 bp, 197 predicted proteins | sample 8539281 | NCBI WGS metagenome assembly BNJU01 (sample SAMD00202456, study PRJDB9452) | human saliva metagenome | isolation source: human saliva | place: Japan
AATACATATTCCATAAATTATCACCTCAAATTTTAAGCTATAATCAACTCCATAAGACTGGTATTTTTTAAAAAGGTACCAATAACCAAAAATTATTATGTATATTGAAATATAAAAACTTAATAGTATTCAAATTAGGATAAATAATACTTGACAACATCAACGAAGCAAGCAATAAAAACTGATAAAACTCCCTATACAATATAAAATAAAAATACTTATTATAATTTAAACTTAAATATACTTCTTCGTTATCTGAAAATTCTAAAAAAATTTTTTGCTTTTTGATAATGAATATTCCACAGAAAATTTATTACTGAAAACTTCAATAAAAATTTCTGATTCTGGTTTTAAATGATATTCTTCTTCATCAATCCATAAAGTAATGTAATCATACCTCGCCCAAATATTATTTTTACTCTTATTTCCATAATCCACCTCTTTTACAAAAGTTATTTTTATCTTTTCTCTATGTTTTTTTATGATTTCTTCTTCATGATTTCTTATATATTTTTCTACTACTAATGTAATACGTCCAAGACCACTTTTAGAATTTAACATAACTCTGACTCCACCATCTACATTTCCAAATATATCATAATATTCACCTGTCACTTTTTTTCAAAATAATGTATCTTACCTCTTTCGTTTTCAGAAAAATAAAAGGCAATGAAAACACTAAAAAGACTACCAGTATTAATTTATATTTTTCCATATTGTTTATACTGTTCAGTCCTTTATCATGATATCTTCCATTCTCATAGTTAGTTATCATTCTGGTTCTGTTTAACTCATCCACTGCCTTGTATTCTTAAATCCAATTTCCACCATTCTTGTAGAGCTCTTTCTGCTTCACTGACAGCCTAATTTTTTTATCATATATCCTTAAATTCTAAAAAAATTAAAATGGGTAGATATCTTTTTCAAAAATTTCTGAACTTATATCCCATATTTTTTTGTAACAATTCACTGAACATTATATTAATTTGTCGAACTTCTTCAACTTTTCCGCATTATTTCTTTCTGACGAATCAAGTTCAATATGATATGTATAAAATCCTCCTTCTTTAGGATGATATCCCCATTTACTCCATTTTCTTATTTCTTCTTTTATATGTTGATTGAAATCATTTGAAAATTCATAATATTCATTATTGTATACTACACAATTGATAATGTATAAATAATATATTAGCGAAATATTATTTGACTCTTGTAATTCTTAATTCCAAAAATTCTTCTATTATTTTTAATTCTATATATTTGTTCATGTTATTTTTCCCTTTCTTAAAATATTATTTAGGATATTTCATTATAGTTACTCCTGAAATTTGCCAAGGTTCTTGAATAAATATCTGTTCTATCGTTGATTTAAATACTTATACTTTTTCAAACTTGTTTTCATTCTCATAATACCTGCTTGCACTTTTTTTCTTTTTGTAATTTTTCAACATTAAATTGATAATTCAAATAACTCTTTTTCTTAAATTTTTTCAGTTTTTTTATCAGCTTCATTATCTGGTAAAACTAAATCATTAAAAGAACCCATTCCTCCAATCATTGACTGCCTTATTTTTCTTTTTATTTCATCAATTTCTTTTATTTTTCTATTTCTTCTGCAAATTTTTAAACATTTCCTCCCAGGTTTTTTTACATTTTCTTTTTTAGCAACTTGTCCATTTCTATACATTTTTCTCTTAATTCCTTCATATCTCTATTTTTTTCACTTTTTAACTCCTTCGCTATTTATTGTTTTTGTTTATTTCTTCCATTTTTCCTATGTTCCCTCTCTTTTACCTTTTCTTCACGTTTGTCCATTTTTCATTTTTCTCTTCTACGAACACCATAGCAAAAATCACTTACACTATCTGATAAAGCACAATACAATCCAAAACAAGAATTAGTCAATAATACTATTATCTTTCTGTACTGACCCCAAAATCTTGGACACAAGATTGGAGGTGCAGTACATAGCAGTTAATTTTTTTCAAATTGTACTTTTTTTATCAAAAATATTTTTATAAAATACTCCGTATAAGAATTAAAATAACCTTCTTTTTCATTTGCTTTTTTTATAAACTAAAAAAACCACTGAAATCATTGTCATATTTCATATCTTTTCTTTTTCCATAAAAACATCTTTAATTCTCTTGCATATTGATTATTCTGATTATACCATCCAACTTCTCTGTATATTTTTACCTTTTTATATTCATCAAAAATTTTTTTCAATTTTGGAAAAATTATTTCCTTTTGACTCATCATATAAAAGATTATTTAGCACATATTCTCTAAATCCCAATCTGTCTAGTATTGCAGAAATAATGAAAATCTATTTTCCTTATAATAATCTTTTTCATCACTTGTCAAAAACTTGCATCATTTTTCAGTTATAAGAACTTTTTTTCCATTTCTGGATTATTTGAATACAGATAATTAGATTTATATGCTATAAATCCTCTATTTTCCCCATAACATAAGTCTGTGGCACATAGAAATTATTTCCTTGCATTGGAACATATTCAACCTTATACAAATTTCTGTCTATTACCACATTAAAATCTCTTTCCAGCATATCAGAAACCTGCTCTAAATATTCTTCTGCCTTTTTCCCTTATTTCTCCTGAATTTGCTTCCTTATGTTCATATATTGCACCGAATATTGCTAAAAATCATCGGAGACAACAAAATTAAGTTAAAAACCTATAAAAAGTAATAAAATAAAACCTATTTTTTTCATTTTTATTTCACAGCTCCTTTTCGTATCACAAATAAATTCATTTCATTATTTTTACATTTTTAATTTATCATAACTTGATTCATAATTAATTTATACTTTTTCAAACTTATTATCATCTTCATAATATCTGCTTGCACTTTTTCTTTATCATTTTTCAACATTAAGAAGATAATAAATTCTTTTATCCTTATTATGCCAACAAATCTTACTTACATTAGCTTTCAAGTTCTGGATATTTAAACAATCTGATTCTATCTCCAATATTGAATTTTAGGTTTATCTTTTATTTCATACACTTCTCGCTTTTAGTCGAAATTTTTGCCTTTCCTCCTAATGATTGTACTACTATATATATTCTCTTCTATACATTTCAATATCGTTACTCCAAGATTTTTCATTTGATTTTTCCAAATCTTCAAGATAAAATGTAATTTAATTTATTTGATATATCTTTTAATACTCCATAGGTTCCTAAATAATTTTGTTTCATTTATTTCACTCCTTTTCATACGGAATAAATCCTCAAATTTTTCTATCATAATATTTATCTGGGACTTTATTTAAAAATAATTTTTCAACTTTACCTAATGAACTTGAATCAGGTCTAAAATGTCACTGACATTATCCAGTTTCATTTGGGTCTAAAAATATATCTCTCCTTATCTAATTCATGCATTTCAGGAACAACACTGTATAATCTAGATGAACTAGGAAATACGAGTAAATCACGAAGTTTTAAGAATATTAAAATAGTCAGCTGAACTTAATGCTGTCACATTAGGATTATAGGGTACTACTGGATATTTTTGATGTTTCAGCCACTACTGGCGTACTGTTTAACGGTATGCTCTTACCTATTATGTTCTCTATTTGTGCCATTACTTTTTGATGATTCCGAATAGAACACTCCATGTCCATCCTTAACTCCATATACCCTAACGTTGCCACTTGGTGTTACTACAGGTTCCTAATCCCCTGCTGCAAATTTCTACCTTTAACTACTCTGTAGTACCAATTCCATATAGATATTAATTTTTATCATATATCCTTAAATTCTAAAAATTAAAAATGGATAAATGTCATATTCAAATATTTCTGAACTGATTTTTATATATTTTTATGTTTTAATTCATCAAGTTGATTATTAATTTGATAAACTTCTTCAACTGTCATTTTCTTCTGATTCAATTAAATAGAAGTAATAAGAAGAAAAACCTTGATCTTTTGGTTCTGGACCTCCCCATTTACTCCATTTTCTTATTTCATCTTTTTATTTCTTTTTTTCAATTCTTCTGAAATATTTCTCTTTCCCCATAAATTACAATATTTAATATGCATAAATAATCCAGTAATGAAATTTTTGATTGGTTCATATAAATCTTTTCTTTTTCAACTCATTTCTTTAAGAAAGTTTCTATTGTCTCTTTTTAATTCTATGTATTTTTCTAATTTCTCCACTTCCTAAACACCTCCATTTTTATTTACTATATTTAAAAATTCAACTCCCAGGTATTCTAGCATCGGGTATAAATATCTGATTTGTTTTCATCTCACCTAAGTACATTCCACCTTGTGGTACAACTGGACCTTTATAAATTGTTGTACCTGCTGGTATTTTTTTGCAGTACATTATTCTTTATAAATAAATATATCTTTTAAATCCTTGTCTTTTCTCCCACCTAAATTTTTTTCTTATATCCTTATAATTTATTAATTTATTTTTCTTTTTATCATATATATGAAGTTACAGACTTCATTCTTATCATCTCCCAGTTATTACTTTCATTAAATACAAATCATCGTTTTATTTTTCAGGGTAGAGTCAGAAATAAAACTTTTTTCTAATTTTTTTATTTTTATACAATCTTTCTGATTTTTTGTGTTTTCAAATTCAATGTTTTTATCTCACCTGACAGAAATCATATAATAAAGAATGTCATTATCATAATCAAACAGATTTTCTCCTGTAATATTTAAATTTTTCTTCATTATGAGTGGTAAAATCGTATCTATGTATTTCATGATTTCTTGTAAAAATATTACTATCTTTTTATTAATGGGAAACCATTATAAATATCCACATTTTCTATAATTTTTTTAATTCTGTTTTATCATTTAAATTATATCTATAAATATCTAACATTGAAGCATTTTTGTTTAGATTTTTTAAAATGTAGACTTCTCCATCATAAATATAGTATCTATTTCCATCATTACTCATAACATTATGGATTGTCGGCAGAGAATATTCCTGCTTTTTTGTGTGTATCTAAAGAGTAATATATAATCATACTTTCCAAATCTTTAATATCTTTATCATTTACATATTCAATTTTATGTAAAATAATATTTTTATTTTTATATCCTAATCCTGAAATTTCTTCTGAGATATTATCTTTCACCATACCATTATGTAAAATTTCTAATTCTTGCTCCTCATTATTTTCTTTAAGATGAACTTCTATAATATGTATTTTTAATTCATCAACAACTGATTCCCTATATTTTACATTTATCAAATTTTTATAGCAATTATTGAAATGAGAGCAGCAACAATAAAAAGTAAAATAATTTTTTTACAAATAGATTATTCTTCATTTTTATTCACCTTTCCTGTCGTATATTATTTAATGTACTATCCTATAAATTAAAATAATTTATAAAAATCCTTTTTCCAATCTTTTTTTAAGCTCCAGATAAAGCCTGCAGTATGTAAAATAAACATTATTATAAGGACTATTGTCATAAATAATAAATTATTTTCCATATTTAACACTTTAATAATACTATCTATAAATCCAAGATAAAAATCTTTTAAATAAATTCCCATTATATTGAACAGCATATGTAAATATATACATAACCATATATTCCCTTCTTATCCTTTATATTTCAAGAAATATTCCTAATATAAAAGTATAAATTTTTTTGAATAAAAATACTTATGCTACAAAGCAAAAATTAAAAGCCTGTATTACATTATAATATTTAGTTTTCTTTTTCAAAAAAATCAAATATCCATTTTCTAAATATTACTTCCTCTGCTATTGGAGCTTTTTATTATTAAAAATAAAATTCCCAAAATTCATAACAAAAGGGGATAAGGTTCTAATGGATAAAATTTAGTAATTATTTCAGATAAAAATCCAAAAATAATCATTCCTGCCAAAATAAAAATATTATATGAATACTAAAATATACCATTTCTTTATTATTTTTATACACTTTTTCCCTCCATTAGTTAATAAAATTATAGATATTTCTATCTATTTTTTCTCAATGTAAATATATAAATACAGAAAAATACACCAAAAATAATTATTAATTCATTATTTCTTATGAAAAAAATCCTTCTAATTTCTACTAAAAATTTCAAGAAAATTATTTTTTGACAGAAATGAAGCTATTCTTAACATAATACAAAACTTCTACATTTTTAGAATTTTTTTCCTGATATTTCCATATATCATTCCTGTAATAAAACTGTATAAAATACTTAAAAATATTTTTCTATTAAAAATGAACAAAATTCAAATGAAAGAATGAAAAATAAAACTGATTGTATTACATTATAATATTTTTCCTTATTTTTTTAAAATAATAAAAATCCTTTCCCTAAAATCATTTCCTCCGTAATAAATATAGTTGAGATAAATACATTTCCTCAAACAGATAAGAAACAAATTCATTATTTACATATATCATATCTATTTTTCTATTATAAAAAGATAATGAACATCAATATCTCATACTAAATAAATTGAAAAATAAATATATATTTTCTTTATATCTTCTCATAATTTTAAATTTTACCTTTCAACCCTTTTTATTTATTTTTAATTTAATTATACCTTATATTTTTTTAATATTTTCCATTTGTTTTATTTTCATAAGCACTATAAATTTTTTCCTTTAAGCATATTCTTTCGTATTCTCTCCATTTAAAATTTATTACGTAATAAAAAGCTATCTCAAAAAAACTTAAAAAAACAATGTAAAAAAATCTATATTTTTCAAATTTTGAGATAGTCTATTTCAAAACTGTTTATCTTAAAAGATACAATATTACCAATTTACTATACTACCCTGCTGCTCCTCTTTTGTAAAACTTCCACAATATTCATATTTTTTTATCAAGTATAACTATTGTATTATGTTTCTTATCAAATCCAAAATACAATTTTGCATGTTTTTTCCTTGTAAATCAACATAATTATTTACATAATATATCCCTTTTTATTGTCACGATATACTTTATATGTTCCAAAAACAGTAGGAATTGTTCCTGTAGCAGGGTCATCAAGATAAGTTTCTGATATTTTCCCTCCAGCTTTTTCCTTACTTTCATAGCTTTGAACAAGCGAAATTTCCTTTGCATTGTCAGTAACTATGAAAAATGAATATCTGTCAGCCTCGCCTTCTTCATTATACCAGAAATATCCTGCCGGCGACTGTTCTTCCGCATTCTCCTTTCAAAGATATTTCCAATCTTTTATTTGGACTTGTAAATTTTTCTGCAAATGTAAGCATTCCCAGTAATAACATTGACACTAAAATTAATTTTTTTCATAATTCGTTTCCTCCCTGTGTAATTAAACTCTATTTCTATATATTTCTTTTTACTTTATAAGTTATTCTAACATCTTAAACTGAAAATAAACTGAAAAAAATAATTTTTATTCTGCATAAAAACATGTGCCTTCAACCCTTCAGTTTTACCTCAAGGTTTCTGGCACATGTCCCTTTTCAATATTCTATTCTATTTCTGACTACAGTTCTATATCTTCTTTTCTAAGTGTAGGGAATAATATTACATCTCTTATAGATGCTGAATTAGTCTGTAACATTACTAATCTGTCTATTCCTATTCCCAGTCCTCCTGCAGGCGGCATTCCATATTCCAGAGCTCTTATGTAGTCTAAGTCCATATTCTGAGCTTCATCATCTCCAGCTTCCTTCATTTTTACCTGCTCTTCAAATCTTTCCTGCTGATCCCTTGGATCATTTAATTCAGAATAAAGCATTTGCAAATTCTCTTCCTGAAATGAATAGTTCAAATCTGTCTACCCAGTCAGTTTCTCCTTTTTATGAAAGAGGAGAAATTTCCTTCGGATATTCTATAATGAAAGTAGGATTTATAAGTGTTTCTTCTACTTTTTCTTCAAAAACAAGATTCAATATTCCATATTTTGTGTAAGTTTTGTCTTTTTCCAAAGGTATTCCAAGTTCTTTTGCCTTATTAACAGCATCTTCATCGCTTGTAACAGCATCAAAATCAAATCCGGCAACTTCCTTTACTATATCCTTCATTTTTACCCTTCTCCAAGGAGTTGTCAAATCAATTTTCTTACCTTCATACTCTATTTCATAAGTTCCGTGCAGTTCATATGTCAGCTTTGAAATAAGATCCTCTGTAATGTTCATCATATCCACATAATCAGCATAAGCCTGATACAGTTCCATCATTGTAAATTCAGGATTATGTTTTACTGAAATTCCTTCATTTCTGAAACTTCTGTTAATTTCAAATACTTTATCAAATCCTCCAACAAGAAGTCTTTTCAAGTAAAGTTCAGGAGCAACCCTTAAAAATAATTCCATGTCCAGTGCATTGTGATGAGTAGTAAATGGTCTTGCAGTAGCTCCTCCTGCAATTGGATGCATCATAGGAGTTTCAACTTCTACAAACCCTTTTTCCTCAAGATATTTTCTGAAAAATCTTACAATCTGGAATCTTTTCTTCATAGTTTCCATAACTTCCCTGTTCATTACAAGGTCAACATATCTCTGTCTATATCTTGTTTCAACATTTGTCAGTCCATGGAATTTTTCAGGAAGTGGTCTTATATTTTTAGACTGCACTTCAAAAGAACTTGCCCTCAATGTCAGTTCTCCTGTCTTAGTTCTGAACAGTACACCTTCTATTCCTATAAAATCTCCTATTCCCAGTTTTTTATAGATTTCATACTGTTCTTCCCCAACTTCATCCTGCTTTTACATAATACTGCAGTTTCCTGTAGAATCCTGAATATGTCCAAATCCATTTTTCCCATTCTTCTGTATGCAATTATTCTTCCTGCCGTTTTAAATACTTTACCGCATGTTTCATCATATTTGTTAATTTCTTCAATATCATTTTATTTTTTTCGTATTTTTCTTCCGTAAGGTTCTATTCCTGCTTCTCTCAGTTCTTCAACTTTTTTTAAGTTTTTCACTTATAATTTTACTTTCATTTGTCTGATTACTCATTATTTTTCCTTTCCAGCTTCTATATTTTTATTTTTTTGGTAAAAAGGTATAATCTCTAGACTTATACTGTTTACTGTTTCATTTCTATCTATTATATCATACTCCATTATTATTTTTTCCATTATTTAATAATATTTTTGTGAAAATTTCATATTTCGCTTTTAAATTCTTTAGTCATATAAGTAAAAGACGTTACTTTCCCCATCTTGAAAACCTGTTTTTGAGTTATACTTCCCCTACGGTATATTTCAACTGTGTTTTCCGCTTCTATTATCCTGCATTTACCAAATTCATCTTCATAATGGTATTCCCTTTTTATCCGGTAAATTTAGAACTTTTATTATTTCAAAGCTTTTTATTATATTTTTCACCGTAAAAATCATTACTTTTTATAGTTATTTCCATTGTCACCTACTCATCAAGAAACTCATCAAGAAATTCATCAATGTCCTCTTCATCGTCATCATATCCTACAAGGATATCATCTGAATCTTCTTCATCTTCCATTTCTTCAATATCATCAAAATCCTGCTCTTCATCCTTCACTTCATCATATTCACCGAATTCTTCATTCCAGTACATATAATCCTTATCCCTGTCATAATATTCCTCTTCCCATATTTCAAGGACTTCATCTTCTTCGTCCTCTTCAAGAAGAATAATATCCTCTTCATTTGTATCATAAAAAGAAAAACTTTCTTTATTCCGGATTCATTTTCACAAATTAAATATTCCTTCTCGTCAACAGTTATATTTGCAAGACAAGTAAAAATATTCTTCATCTCCATTGATTACTTTTTCAAATTCTTCACCTGCAGAGTACATAACTCTCCCTCCATTTATTTATGATATTTTTATATTTTTATTTATGAAATCCATCTATATATCTGCTCCATCAGAATCAATCTCATCAGCTGATGAGGAAATGTAAAAGATGAAAAAGCCAGCCTGAAATCAACCAGTTTTCTTAATTCATCATCAACTCCATTTGATCCGCCTATTATAAAATTAATTTCACTATGCTGTAAAGATATTTTTCAATCTCTTCAGCCATTTCTTCAGATGACTTCAATTTTCCCTTCAGGTCAAGCAGTATGCTGTAAGAACAGTTCCTCTTATTTAATGCATCGATTATTCTTTCTGTTTCTTTTGTTATAGCCGTTCCAATTCCCTTATTGTCATCTTCTTCAGGCAGCTCAATAATATTAAGGTTTGCATATCTTGAAAGCCTTTTGGAAAACTCTGAAATTCCATCTCTTATATATTTGTCTTTTATCTTACCGATACATATTATATTAATCTTTACCATATTTTTTTCCTATTGTCAAAAATATTTTTTTCTTCCAAAACATTTTGTCCAGATCATTTTTGTGAGCTTTACAATAATAGGGTCTTCCATGGGGGCATGTATATTTCCCCACTTCATGAAGCCTCCTTACCATGTTCTGCATTTCTCCCATATCAAGTTTCTGACCTGCCTTCACAGCTCCTTTACATGACATTGAAATTATTATATTTTCCCTCAGATCCTTTATTTCGTTTTCATCCTTCAGATCCTCAAGAAGCTTATGAAAAACATTTTTCACATCTTCCCTGAAATCAAATGCCGGAACAGCCCTCAACAGCATTTCGTTATCAGAAAACTGATCTATGTCAAATCCAAATTCACTGAATGTTTCCTGATTTTCCAGAATAATACTTTTTTCAACTGCCGTCACTTCAATTTTTTGAGGTATAAGAAGCTGCTGGGAATCAAGTTTTTTACTATAAAATTTATCCTTCAGTTCCTCATACAGTATTCTTTCATGAATAATATGCTGGTCATAAATTTCCAGTTCATCATTTTTTCTTACAAGAATATACGTATCAAAAATTTGTCCCAGTATATTATAATCAAAACTGTCTTCCCTCATGCTTTTTCAAATGTTTCCTACCTTGTATCCTTCACTTGATTTTTCTATATTAAAATTTGCATATCTTTCTTCTTTTTCTGCCTTTTTGGAAATATTCTCCCCTTACTTCAGGCATAACTGAATCCTGCTTTTCATTTTCTTTTTCGTTATAAGATACTGAAAAAAATCTACATTTTCTTCATTTTGCAGACATTATTTCTTTAGAAGCTGCTTCTTCTTTGGCAACTTCCAGATTCACATCCTGACTTTCTTCCACACTGTAATTTTTTCTGTTTCAGTTTCCACCATGACATTTTCTTCTTTATTTGCATCACTATTTACAACATCAAAATTTCCGTCATGAGTTTCAAAACTGAAAAAAATTTCTGGCTGTCTGTTTTTCACTATTTCATCAGAAAATAAATTGCTTATTTTTTTCATCCTTATTTTTCCACATTTATATTCTGCTTCAGAAGATCAATGTTAGGTTACCAGTTTTCCCTGTCATTGTGATAGAAAAATTCATCTATCGAATCCTTCAGCTGTCTGTATATCGCCTTATCATTGGAAAATTTAACTATTTTTCTTTGAAGGGTGTACATTTACATCTATTTCTGCAGGGTCTATATCAAAAATATTATTGCAAAAGGATATTTTCCCTTCATCAGTTTTGTATAATATCCGTCTATTACAGCCCTTTCTATTGTTGCAGATTTTACATATCTTTTTATTTATGTATGTAAATATATAATCCTTGCTGCTTCTCAATATTTCCACATTTCCCAAATATCCGTATTCGAACTTATTCAGATTTCTCAGGACAGATTTTCCAAACAGTTCAAGTATTGTGTTGTCTATTCCCCTACCGCTTGTATTTATAGTGGCTTTACCATCCAGTTCAAGTATAAATGCAACTTCAGTATTGGCAAGGGCTTCCTTCAGTACTATATCCCTTATTTTTATTATATTCTGTTGATTCTTTCCGAAGAAATTTTTCTTGCAGGGTATTATAAAATAAATCCCTTACTTCTATTTCTGTTCCCGGATTTCTTGAAATTTCCTCAAATTTCCTTACAACTCCTCCATAGCTTCCTATTCTATATCCTGTATTACTTGCAGCCGTCCTTGTGGTAATAGTCAGTTTTGAGACTGCCGCTATTGACGCAAGGGCTTCTCCCCTGAATCCATACGTCTGAAGGTTGAAGACATCATCCTTTGTGGAAATTTTTTTGAAGTGGCATGTCTTTCAATTGAAAGAAGGGTATCCTCCTTGTCCATTCCTATTCCGTTATCATTTATTTTTACTTCTGTTCCTCCCTTGAAAAACCTCAATCTTAATAACTGTCGCCTTTGCATCAAGAGAAATTTTCAATCATTTCCTTAATCATTGAGGCAGGGATTTTCCACTACTTCTCCTGCCGCAATTATATTGGATACACTTTCATCCAATATTTTTATATATCCCATTCCTATTCCTTTCAAAATTAAATTTGGTTCTGTTTTTTCTGATTCATTTTCACATTTTCAATACATTTTACCTTATTATTATCTATATTGCAATAATTCAATTAACAATTCCATCATATGCACAAATTTTCTTTTTATTTGACTTTACTTTTAAAATTACTATAATGGCCTTAACAAGTAATTATAGAAAGGAGAAACACCTATTATTTTACATTTCTGTAACTTAATGTGTGACGATTTTATGAAGAGGAAAAATTATATTATTTTTATTATTTTTTTATACTGATATTCTCATGTGGAAAAAAATAAGGCAAAAGAAGAAAAGGAAAAACGATGTAAATATTGCAAGAGAAAACGAAAAACTGGAAGCGGGAAAAATACAACGGCTATGTCCAGCTCTACAACCACCTTTTACAGATAGACGAATACACAGGATATTATTTTTGAAGTGGCGGGAACAGATAAGAAAATGAAAAAGACCCGAAGAAAAAAATAAATATTCCTTCAATTGACCAGTCAATTATCGATACAGCTAAGGAAAATATTGCAAAAGTACCTGAAATGAAAGAACTTGATAACGCTTCGAGGGAGCTGCTTCCAGTCCTGTCGAAATGAAGACCTTGACTGATCAGATGACAGCTTACTATGGAGATGGGAATTATTTCAAAATAAGACTTTACGGGAAGAAATGCATGTCAATTTTTTTAGAGATAACTAAAAATACCATATTCTTTCAAAAATTTAAGGAAGCTTTTAGCAACCGTTCCAAAAGAGCAGAAAAGAAAAATTGCTGAAAAAAATTAAAAAGAAGGAAAACTTATAGAATACGATTTAATGACATTTATAGATTCATGTGAAGAAATACTGGATGAAATCCAGAGGAAAAAAATATCTGCTGAAAAATCTTACAGATGCAGACCTTGCTAAATTTAAAGAACTTGAAGCAAAAATGACTGCTTCCATGGATAAACTTAAAAATTCTGCTGAAAACCAGGAAATGTTAAAAAAGAACACTATCATAGCAGTGATTTCACATCTTTTCTACTTTACACAGAAAGATTTAAGGAAGCTATGGCAAAAATTTATAAGCAGGGTTGAAAATAAGGAAAAGTTAGATCCGAAACTTCTCCAGAATAATCCTTCCCTGAAAAATGAATCGGAACCCCTGAAAATGTATTCCACGAATATAATGAACTGATAAAGGAATATAATAAAATTGCTAAATAGAAATAGTTTTTTTAATATATCAGGTAAAAGTTTAGAAGGTAAGATAATAAAAAGAAAAAAATTTATAAAAATATTACAATAATGTGGTACAATAAAATAAATTTTATGGAAATGAGGGCGATATATGAAGTTTGAAACAAAAAGCAATACATGGACTGAAAAGATACAGAGAAAGGAAATTGTGAATGGAACAATACCATTAATATGGCTTCCGCATATAAAAACTAAAAGTTTTGGAGAACCTCAGGATTTCGAATATGGGAGAGTTTCCAATCCGACTAGAAGCGAACTTGAAAAATTAATGGCTATTCTGGAAAATGGAAAACATGGATATGCCTTTTCTTCAGGAATGGCGGCTATTACATCTGTATTCACAAGATTTAAGGCTGGAGATCACATAATACTTGGAACTGACATTTATGGAGGAACATACAGAATCACAACTGATATATTTGGGAAATTTAATCTTAAATATACATTTGTCGATGCTACAAATCTTGATGAAATAAAAAATGCCGTAAGACCTGAAACAGTGGCTATATTTATAGAAACACCTTCCAATCCGCTACTTGATATAACAGATATCAGAGGAGTTGTTAAAATAGCAAAGGAACATGGCCTTCTTACAATAGCAGATAACACGTTTCTTACTCCATATTTACAGAGACCTCTTGAATTAGGGATTGACATAGTGGTTCACAGTGCCACAAAATTTTTGAGCGGACATCATGATATCATTGCGGGAATTGTAGTTGTTAATGATGATAAACTTGCAGAAGATGTATGGTTTGCACAGAAGGCAATAGGAGCTATCCTTCCGCCTTTTGACAGCTGGCTTTTAATGAGAAGTTTGAAAACTTTAAAGATAAGAGTGGATACAGCTCAAAATAACACTTTGAAGCTTCTGGAATTTTTCAGAAATCATCCGGCAGTGAAAAAAGTATATTCTCCTATTGAAGATGATAATAAAGGAAAAGAGATCCATAAAACTCAGGCTTCAGGTATAGGGGCAGTATTCTCATTTATATTAAAGGATGAAAAAAGGTAAAAACATTTTTTGAAAAATATAAAAATAGCAACACTGGCTCCAAGTCTTGGAGGACCTGAAACTCTTGTAACACACCCAGCACAGTAACTCATGCTGAAATGCCTGAAGAAGAAAAATGCAAGAGGAATAACTAATTCAATGGTCAGAATTGCAGTTGGGCTTGAAAATATAGATGATTTAATTGAAGACTTTAAAAATGCCCTCGAAAAATAGGAAATTACTTTATAGGTAAATTCAAAAATATTTACTATAAAAATAAAACTGTAAAATATGCTTTCAGTATTTACTAAAAATTGAAAAATACTGGAAGCATATTTTTTGTTTTGACTCACAATTTATTTTAATTATCTTTTTCTTGTTATGTATATATAAATAAATTGCTGTACTGATAATTATAAATCCACCTATAAAAACTGAATAAATCTGGAATTGTACTAAATAAAATATAATCCATCAACATACTTGTTATTATGATAACATAGTTATAAATTGAAACTTCTGATGCCGGTGCAAAAGTATAGGCATAAGTAAGTCCAAATTGCCCTATTGCAGCAGAAATTCCTATTCCTCCTAAAAGAATTAAAAATTCACTTAAAGTTGGCTTTACAAAATTCATCATCATAAGCGGGAAAAGTGCAGACAACAGATAAAAAGTGAAAAAGTAGAGTACATTAATTTCCGACTTTACCTTTCCATTCAAATATCTAATTATTGTATAAGAGAATCCCGCAAGTACAGCTGAGGAAAGCCCTGCTAAACTTGGAATAATCTCTGGTGAAAAACTTGGTTTTATTACAAATACTAACTGCCAGAAGCATTAAAATTATTCCTATAACCTGTTTTTTATCCACTCTTTCTTTCAAAAACATGCAAGCACAAATTGTTACAAATACAGGTGAAAGTTTATTTAGCATATTGGCTTCTGCCATAGTTAAATACTCCAGTGCATAAAAGTTTGCCACCATTCCAACAAAGCCAAAGAATGATCTTCCAAAAACAAAGGGAATGTTTTCTTTTTCAACTTTTATGGATTCTTTTTGTTTAAACAAAATAAAGGCAGAAAGCATAAGGCTCACTGAATTTCTAAAAAATACCTTCTCATAAGTGGGAATTCTTGGTAAATACTTTATTGCTATACCCATAAAAGTAAAACCTAATACAGATACCAGCATCCAAAATACACCCCTAGTTTTTATTACTTATCATCACTTCTAATCATCATCCTCATCATCGTCCAGGCCCGGAAAAAGCCCATCTATAAAATCTTTAAAATTATCTGCTAAATATGTTATTTCATAACCACCTTCCTGATTGATATGAACTACACAAGGTTCTCCTTCTGGTCCGCAATCTGAGTAATCAAGAAAAAAATCATATCATGTCCTCCACTTGAAGTTCCACAAATTACAATTCCTATATTAGGATATTTCCATTTCTCTATCCAAAAATTTAGACCCAAACTCTCCACAAAGTGAGTATCTTCTGGAAGAATCTACACCATATAAACCTATAGCATCAAAAACTTCTACTGTCCAATTTCTTTTTAAAAGGTCCTTCAAAATTATTTTTTTCTCAGTTCTCCTCCATTTTGAATTCTCATTAATGCCTTGTATGATTCCGGCAAACGATATCCCAATTCCTTTTCAACTTTTTCAAAAATCTTCATCTGTTGCAGGGTTTTTCCTAAATATTCTCTTAAAGAAAATTCATCATGATACCATAAACCTTTCAGTACTTCTTCATCAAAACTTACATTTTGCATAGGTTTTTTTATCTCTTTTTCTCTTAGCTCTTTTTGAAATTTATTTTTCTATTCTTCTAGGTGCCCAAACTTCAGCTCTTTTATCCAGTCATCAACACTTTTAGGATAATATCTGCCCGATGTTTCATCAATCTCTTTTACTCCTTTTTTTCTTTAGCCTTTTTTAAACCATTCAAGAGCTTCATCTTCTCTGTTGGAATTATATAGAGCCATTGCATACCGAATGCAAAATTCCCCACTTTCAGAATAGTCATTTCTTATACTTTCTAAAATTTCTAAAGCTTCTTTACATTCATCCATATTGATAAAAAGCCTGTGAAGAAAAACAGACCATATCATAATTTTTCATTTTTAAACTTCTTGATAATTTTCATTAATTTCTTGAAATTTTTCTTTTCTTATAAAAATTACTTAGTTTTCCTATAAGTTCATTTTTCCATAAGGCATACTCCTTTTTAAATGTATATTCAAAAACTATTCTATACTACATTTTCATAATAAAAGTTTATAATTATTATTCTTTTCAAACTCTCTAATAATAGCATAAGCTTGGTCATGATTTTTCTTTGATACAAGATAACTTATTTTGTTTACTAATTCTTTTTATCCATAGATCACACTCCTTTTTTAGGATGTACTGACAAAAATTGTACAATTTAATTTAACTAACCAATAAGGACCGGCTTCTGCAAGAAAAAGTAGTTAATCCTTTTTTTATTTGCTATAACATTATACCTGTTTTCTTTTAAATTTTGAAAGCTAATTATTTAAAAACTGCACTTCCTACTCTGCATACTAGATTTTGGGGACAATATATTTTTATTATTTCTTTTTATTTTTATTTTATCTTAGATTATTCTTATTGACAATAGCCGTTATTTATGGTAAATTAAGATATAATATCAATCAAAATTTCTTCTGAAAATTGATTTTTATTAGAAAAATTGATATAATAAAAAGAAATTGAATAATAAATGAAGGGACACGAAATATATGAAAAATAGGAGTATTAATGGCATTGATGCTTGTCGTAATAGTTTTCTGCGGCAAGAAAAAGTGAAATAGATAAAATTTTACCTACTGGAGAAAAAAGCTGCACAAACTAAGGAAATTATTCAGCAAAATTCAGATAGCTACAACAAAAATATTAAAATATACAACAGAATACTGGAACTTGACAAAGAACTTCTATATTACTTTGAAGACACAGGAACTGAAGAGACATTCAAAAAACCTGTACAGGAAATGACTGTCAACATTCCGTTAAATCAAGCTCTTATTGACAGAATAAAGGAAGTTGCAAAATCTAAAAAAACCTACAGAACTTGATAAAAAAGCAGGTGAAATGATACCAGTTCTGGAAGAAATGCTTCCTGTTGTTACACAGATGAACGGTTATTATGCAGGAAAACTTTATCAGAAGGATAATTACAAAAAAGCACAGGAACTACATAGCAGAATATTAAAACTGACTGAAAAATACAACACTGTTGCACATGAATATGAAGAGGCTTTCCAGGCTAATGCAAGAGATGTAAGAGAAAATAAAATGCAGGATTTTGTTAAAAATAAGGAATTTACTTACTATAACCAGTTTATCTTTATTAGAAACAGTGAAGATTTTGTAAAGGAAATCAGCAGACAGAACCTTGATGCAAGTAACTTTACAGACGGAAATGCAAAGGAATTTAAAATTCTTCAGGAAAAAGTTAATAAATCTCTTGATGTTTTCAGAAAAAAACATTGAAAAATAATAAACAGCTGAAAAAAAGAAGGATTTGAAAAGGAAGATTTTGATCCATTTATAACAAAAAGCTTCAGCATTTAAGAGAACTGTTGATGAATTTGTAAGAAAAAAATGGAGAAAAAGGAAAAAGCTTCCCATTCTGCTTCAACTGACAGCTACTATGCCCAGTCAGAAGAAGGAACTCCTGAGAACATACTTAAATCATACAATGAACTTGTTGCAGAACGTAATAAAATTTTAGAGAAAAATCTAAGAAAAAAATAAGAATAAGAAACAATAAAAAGAAAAAGGTTTCAGGTAACGAAAAAGTTGCCTAAAACCTTTTTGTAAATTCTTCTAATTTTTAATACTTCAGATTTTGTTTTCTTTTATTTGACTCTACTCAAAAATTTCTTTAATACATTACTTGTGGTGGAAAAATACTGATAAACCCTTTTATCCTTTGATTTTACCTGTCTTTTAATATTTTCAAACTGAAATTTCTGCATTTTCATTTATTTTTTTCAGAATCAATTTCCTTTAAAAAGATTTTTCAGCTTCAGAAAACTCACCAAGTCTTCTATATGCTTCAGCTTTTAATTAACAGTATTTCTATTTTTTCAGAATTATTCTCTTCAATATCAGAAAGAATCTTATCTGCATACACTAAAGCCTGTTGAAGATCCTTTGCAGTAGAAATTTTCTTTTCATTGTAAACATTTCCCAAATACATTTCAGGTTCATCCATGTAAAAAGACTTATTGATTTCCAGAACTTTTTATCAGCTTTTGGCAAAAAGGACATCTATTTCATTATTTTTTATCCAGTTCACGATATAGTTCTGCCTGACGTAGCAATTGCTGTTTCTCAATTTCCTTTCCCCTTTTTCTGTCTTCTTTTATTTCCTTCTGTAAAAATTCAAAGTGCTTTAGTTACAATCATCTTCTTTACATTTTCATCTTCTATTTCTTTTTTTAAAAATATTGTATCTTGTACTAGAAAGTTCAGGATCCACAAGATTATAATAAAATTCTGCTGTCTTTCCGAAATCCTTTTTTTGATGTTTTTTCCAGCAATTTATTCATTTTACTGTATTCTTCTGCTTCATAATATAAGTCTGCCAGATTCCACATTATCTCATTGTCTTCTTTAACAGCTTTTTCCAGATAACTTATCCCTTCTGTAATGCATCCTTCTTTGCCTCTGTATTTTCTGAATAATAATGATATGAAGTAAAATAAGTTTTACCTATTTCTTTGTCGGAAAATTCCTCCCAGAAGTTCATAAAAATCTTGCCAGATAGTAATATTTATTTGAATTTCTAGGTATTTCACGATATTCTTCACTGTTAATAATTTTTCATATTTTTTTAAGTTCCTCTTCAGTAAATTCATTCTTAAACATTACAAATTTATTTGTCGGACATTGAGGAACGTATGAATCTTTAAATTCTTCTCCCCAATCGGACAAACCTTATGTGATATCATCAATGGCACACCAAATATACTTAAACTTCCTAACAGAATTCCTCCTAAAATCATTCTATTTAATTTCAATTTTTCTTTGCATTTTTATCCTCCAAATCTCCAGTATAATTTATATGAATATATTTTATCAGATTTAGCTTAAAGGAAACTGAAAATTGGAGATATTCTTAATTGATACAATGAAATTAAGAAAGGAAAAATAGATTATGGTAAATATATTCTAGACAAAATGAAAAATGGGGTATCATACTTATATAAGCGTAAGGATAGAGAGTTTGTTCGTCTATCGCCAATACGAGTTTGTATAAGGAGATGTAGGGACAGGAACACCTGCTACGTTTATTATACATAATAAAACAAGATAATAATTTAGGAGCGGTTTAACGGCTGCTCTTTTTTATTTGTCGTACTGATGGACATTAAACATCTGGATAGAAAAATAATAGTTGGACTAGTAATTAATAAACTAAAAATAGGCCCATTAAAAGCCTATTGATACCCCTAAGGGTTGAGGTCTGATGATTAAAATAAATTGTAACTGATTAAAAATAAAAATCAGTACAACTATTACTTTAAGCATAGCAGTACCTCCTTTGACAATAAGATACGAGTCGTTGAAACTCGCAGAATCATTATAACAAAAAGACTGGAAATTTCCAGCTCTAATTTGCCAACGTTTTATTTATCTTATTATCAAAGTTACCCTTTGAGGGTCTACCTTAAGGTAATTTCATTATATCAGATTATTGTATTTTTATGCAAATCTGTTTTTCACCAGATTATATCAGTTAAATTTATCGTATTGTAACATATAATGATAATTTAATATATTCGCCCATTCAAAAATGACTTCGGTTAATGGTAATAATAGGCCTGATAAAAGCCTATTGATACCCCTAAGGGTAGAGGCCTGAATGATTAAAATAAATTGTAACTGATTAAAATAAAAATCAGTACAACTATTACTTTAAGCATAGCAGTACCTCCTGTAGATATTAATACGGGTTTTGGGAACCCTGTTCGGGAATATTATAACAAAAAGACTGGAAAAATCCAGCTTTTTCATCCCAATTTTATTTATTAATATCTACATTTCTACCCTTTAAGGGTCTACCTTAAGGTAATTTTATTATATCAAAATATTGTATTTTATGCAAATCTATTTTAAAATACCTAACCAAAGTAGTAAAGGTAGTATAAATACAAAAAGAGGATTGCAAGAGATGCTATTGCTCCTGGAAGAAGTAAAAAGAATTCATTTAAAAATCAAAAATCCCAAAAAGCTTCTTTTCTATGTCTTTTGAGCATATCTTCTGCTTCTTTTTAGTCATTTGAAATTCTCCTTGTCTTTTTATATATTATATCAGATAAAAAGGAAAATATGAAAACAGGAAGGTAAAACAGATTAGGCACAGGTAAAACCTGTGTTTTTATATTTATTTTTGATACATTTATGATACATGTAGATATGATTTTATTCAAATTTATTCGATTTATTTCCAATTTTATTGAAATATCAGAAAATCACTTCATAGGCTTGAACATCCTAAAATACAAGCAAAAAGAAACAGGGCTGAAGATACCCGTTTCTTAAAAGGAGTTTATGAAGAAAAAGTTTTTCACTTTTTCTATTGGTCAAGATAAGTATACAAAATTAATATTAGAAACTACTTTTTCTGTATCTTTTTCAATTTGAGGACATCAAGTCAATTTTTACAAATAAAAACTAATACAAAATATGTTAATATTTCTTGAGACAGATAAATATATTAAAGGTAGGTAAAATAAAAATGAAAGGTAAAGTAAATATTAAAAAAACACTGTTAGTGTTATGTTTTTATAATTTCTGTTTTCACATTTGCAGAAGGTGAAAAATTATTATGATTATCAGGCACTTCTGGTGGGAGATTCAAAAGGAAATATTTTTAAGAAAGAAAATGTAAATGCAGTCAGACCACTGGCTTCAGTGACAAAGGTAATGACATCCATGCTGACACTTGAAAAAAGTAAGAAGTGGTGCCATTTCAATGAATGACAAGGTCACTATTTCAGATACGGCATCTGTAATACCATACGGTATAAAAGCTGGTTGCCGGAAAAACAGTATACAGTAGAAGACTTATTAAAGGCAACTATCATAAGATCTTCAAATAATGCGCATATGCACTTGCTGAGTATGTTTCAGGTGGTGACGTTCCCCAGTTTTGTAAGTTCCATGAACAGTAAAAAGCGAAACAGCTTGGATTAAACTCACTAAGATTCTGTACTCCTCATGGTCTGCCACCTGGTGACACAGGAACATGTATGGATCAGGGAAATGCAAAAGATTTATACGGATTGGCACTAAAAAGCTGTGAATACAAAGAATATTTAAATATTTCAAGAAATGCAACAGATTATATAGATGGTGAGAAATACAATTAAAATCTACAAATGCCCTTTTAGGTAAAGTCGGAGGAGTTGACGGACTGAAGACAGGATATCATAAAGCTGCAGGTTCCAATATAATCCTTACTGCTCAAAGGGGAAATGACAGGGTTATTGTAGTAATTTTAGGTTCCAATAAAGCAAAAAAACAGAAATGCAATAGGAGCGGAAGAAATAAATAATTATTTTGCTCTTGGCGGAAGATCGGAAACTTCCAAAAAGGAAAAAGATGGAAATTTTTTTAAAAATCTATGGACAGGTTTAACAAAATCTTCAAATGAACGTAAAAAGATATGGGAAACGGTAAGACAAAGGTAATAGATAAAAATGAAGTTGTCAGAACTATAAAGATAGGAAATGAAAAATATAATCTGTATCCTACTGAAGATATAGTTGTTTCAGGGGAAACAGGAATAAAAAGTAATTTATAAAGTGAAACTGAACAGTGAGCTTTCAAGCAAGGATAGAGGAAAAATTGTAGGTCAATATTCTGCAGATGACGGAGTTAATGAATTTACAGGTTCCCTTATAATGAGATAACTGTTTTTCGTTTTTACATTAAAAACTCTTATAAATCAGGAAAGGAGCTGCAATATTTTATAATACTGCAGAGGAAAAAAATGTCTATTGGTATTTTTTTGATTCAGGAGTTGGAGGATTAACTGTTCTAAAGGAAGTAAGAAATGTCCTTCCAAATGAAAAAAATCATTTATCTTGGGGATACTGCAAGAGTGCCCTATGGAGAAAAACAAAAGATCTGATTGTCAGATATTCCAAAACAAATCGTAGAATTTTTAATAGAAGAAAAAGTCGATGCAATTGTAGTAGCTTGTAATACAGCTACTTCTCTTGCTTTTAGATGAACTGAATAAAACATTTAAAACTCCCATCATAGGAGTTATTGAAGCAGGTGTAAGGACAGCTCTCATACTACAAAAAAATAACAGAAATAGGAGTTATCGGTACAAAAGCTACCATCAATTCGCAAAAATACGAAACTGAAATTAAAAAGAAACCATGAAATAGAAGTATATTCAAAATCATGCCCTCTTTTTGTTCCCTGCAATAGAAGAAGGAATAATTAAAGGAAAGCTTATAAATCAAATGGTACAAATGTATCTTGATGACTTTTAAGGATAAAATTGATTCCCTGATTTTTGGGATGCACGCATTATCCTCTGCTGAAGGAAACTATTAGCAATATTTATCCCTAATATTAAGATTGTCGATCCCGCAAAAGGAAACAGCTCAGGATTTAAAAAGAAATTCTCATAAAAAGAATTTACTGAAAAATGATGTGAAAAAGGACATGAAGTTGAATATTTTGTAACTGATGGTCAGGATAAATTCAAGGAAATAGGATAATGTTCCTGAATGAAAATATTGATCATGTAAACCTTATAAAACTTTTAAGCTTTACAAAAATGATTTTTAAATAATAGAACGAAAGGAGAAGTGTAAATTTACACTTAGTTTACAATAATGTTTGAATATATTTTTGGGGAACTGACAATAAAAATTGATTATGTAGCAATTGATATAAATGGACTGGCGTATAAAATATTTATTTCTTGAAGACATTTGAAACACTTAAGGAAATAGGGGAAGACGAAAAACTTTTCATTCATACCCATGTCAAGGAAGATGATATTTCATTTTATGGATTTAAGACTGAAAATGAAAAGGAACTTTTTAGGAATTGATAAAAATAAGTGGTGTAGGGCTCTAAACTTACTCTTTGCCATTTTATCCACCTACAATGTAAAAAGATGTCATAAATATTGTACTTGATAATAATTCAAAAGCTATTTACAAAAAGTGCCGGGGCTTGGAGAAAAGAAGGCACAGAAGATAATACTGGATTTGAAGGACAAAGTTAAAAAGCTTAATATAATTGAAATTCAGAATGAAAATGAAAATATTTCAAATGGAAAAATATTATTTCAGATACTTTCAAACACAAAACTTCTTCTCATGAAGGAAGATATAAAACTGGCTTTGGAAAGTCTGGGATATGTTAATGCTGACGTTTCCAAATGGATAAAGGATGAAGAACTTGCAGATATAAATAATATTGGTGATACTATTAAAACTATTTTACAAAAATTCAGAATAAAAATAATATATAATGTATTTTGAGGTAAATTTCGTGGCAGGACACAGTAAATGGGTAAATATAAAACAGCGAAAAGGACGACAGGATAAAATAAGAGGGAAAGCCTTTACAAGATTAGGTAAGGAAATTATGATTGCCGCAAAAATAGGTGGTGGAAATGTTGACTTTAACTCAAGGCTAAGACTTGCAATAGATAAGGCAAAAGCTGCAAACATGGCAAAAAGACACTATTGAAAGGGCTGTGAAGAAAGGAACAGGAGAACTTGAAGGTGTAGAATACATTGAAATAAGATATGAAGGATACGGACCTGGAGGAGTGGCATTTTTAGTAGATGTAGTTACAGATAATAAAAACCGTTCAGCTTCCACAGTCAGAATGAATTTTTCAAGAAATGAAGGAAATCTTGGAGAAACAGGATCTGTTGCATTCATGTTTTGACAGAAAAGGTATTCTTGAATTTGATAAGAAAAAAGTTAATGAGGAAAAACTGATGGAAACTGCACTTGAAGCAGGTGCAGAAGATATTGTTGACAGGGAACATTTTTCAGTGGTAATAACTGATCCAAATGATTTTGAAAATGTGAAAAAAGTTTTGGATGAAAAAGGGTTAAAGAGTGAAAATGCTGAAATAACAATGTATCCACAAAATGAAATAGAGATAACTGATATTGAAACTGCAGCAAAAAAATATTGAAACTGTATGATGACCTTGAAGATAATGAAGACGTACAGGAAATATATGCAAACTTTTAATATAAGTGATAAAATACTGGAAAAATGGAAGGATAAATTAAAATTAAAGTATTAACTATATTTATAAAAATTATTTGGAGGTAAAATAAATATGAAAAATACTTTTATTTCTGATATTTATTTTTGTATTTAATATAACTGCAGAGAAAATTTCTAATGAGGGAAATAATATAAGTTTAGGAGAAGTCAATATATATTGTAAGTGATGAGTGGACATTTTGCTCAGGACCTGAGAAAAATGCGTAGTACATGGGTATAAAATTGATGATGACACTCTTATTGAGTCAGAAAAATCTATTATTAAAGAAATTGTTGAAATAGTCAATCAGTTTGGAAAAATGGATACATTGATATTATAGGATATACAGATAATACAGGTTCAAAAAGCATACAATCTGGCATTATCTAAAACAAAGAGCTGAAAAAAAGTAGCTGAATTAATGAAAAACTATGGACTTTAATAAAAGATTTTCTTTTGGGAAAAATCATAGGAAAAGGAGAAGAAAATCCAGTTGACTATAATGATACTATAAAAGGAAGATACAATAACAGAAGAGTTGAAATACATTTTTCAAAATGTAAAGTTTAAAAACTAGAAAAAAATGTCGGAAACATAAAAACAGCATATTTAGAAATTAAAAATATGTGCCAAAAAACTTGATAGTTAAAATTCTAAAGTTTAAAAAGCACATATTTTTTTATTTATAAAGATTTTTCTCTCCTAATACTTGAAAGAATAACTTTTATTCGATTCTAATACTCAAAAGCCTGACAAGTTTTCACTTCACTAATATTAATTTTATTTCCATCAAAACTGAATTCAACATTATCCATGACTGTTTCTTCATCAAATTTTACTAAAGATGTATTTTTAATATCATCGTGATATATAATGTCAAAAATCAGTAGACTTTTTATCATCAGGATTATATACTCTAATAATTAATGCATTTTCCTTTTCTGCTTTTTTTCACAGTGCTGAGAATACAATTCCTATTTTCTGAAGAAAATATTGAATAATCAAATGGAACATCCTGAATTTCAGGTTTATTCATTAAAAAGAAAATATCCACATTTTTAAATTCCGCAGCCTGATAATAATAGAAAGGAGTTAAGTATTCCTTAGATATATTCGAAATTTTTGAAATTGAATATTCATTCTTTCCAATAGAAATAGCAAAATTAAACTTCAGATTTTTTCAGCAGGTTTGCATCAGGTGTTTCCCAGTTAGCCATTCCTGAAGCCCTTCCAGGTCTATCTTTAAGCTCTGCTTTTCCCATTTCTGGTGTTGATCTGAATAAAGTGAGTGCTATTGTATCAAATTTTTCACCTGTAATCTGATATTCCCTTACACAATCTGTTATAATGCTTACATTTTCATGGTCATTAGCAAGAGATACAAAAGATTGCATTGGTTCTATTGTTCTAGGTTTTTCATTCCAGCCATTTTCCCGCCAGTTTTCAACTTCAGAAAGATAAACAGGCCTTCTAATCGTTCCAAATTGCTGGTCAGCAATAGACTCAACACTTTCTATCCCCGTTCTAAATAATACACGTACACGATGTTCTATTGCTTTATTTTCCACTTCTATATCTACTTTTACAAGAGAACTGTTTTTTCCAATGATAGAGTTACAAAAATTCTATCTGGATATTATCCTGTTCTGTTCTCTTGATGTCAGATTATAAGGAATATTCATTTTTACAGAATATTTTATTTTTATTTAACAGAGAATTTTTTTCTGTTTCCAATATTTCAATTTCAGAATTTTCACTTGTTAAAATCCTATCGCTATAAGGTTCTGAATAATCATAAGTATCTCCCCGTATCTCCGGAATCTTCAAAAATCAGAAAACCTTCTTTTTCTAAATTATTCTTTTTATCTTTTATGATAATTGAACCATTTTTTCTGTATTCTTATATTTAGTAAGTCATTTTCAATTTCATTCATTTCAGTACTGTATTCGTAAACTTTATCAGCAGATTCTCTCTCATAAACAGCGTTCTGTATCCTAAAGGCAATGTATCTTTCAAGTAAATCAGCAATTCAGTTTTATATATTTCGCATTTTCCTTTATCCAACGTGGATTATCATTTGTATTGAATCCCACTTCAGATTTCATTTTATTTTTATTCTTTCCTCAAGCTTTTCAGTTTTTAGAACTTTGGTTTTTGTATATATTACCATCAGTATCGTAAATTTCTACATCAGTAAAAAGGAGTAAAAATTTCAGTCTTTAAAACTCCACTTCTTCTGTATGGAAGAAAATTATATACTTGAAACTGAAAAATATCCTTTTTCAGGAATAGCTGATCCTATTTCCCTCATCTTTAAATCATTCAGATTATCCATTAAAGATTTTTACAGTATCATTTCTATATTCGATACTGTTATTAGTTTCGTCAGAATTACACATACCGATACTATCGTGAGCTGCATTTTCAGACATAAGTTTCCATACCTTTTCAAAAACTCTATTTTCATATTCAAAGCCTGATTTATATGCTATTGAACCTAAAGGCTCCGATATATTCACTATAAGATTTTTCATTCTTGTTATTTTTATCTTCAAGTCCGCTCTAGTTGAATAAATGGATTTATGAACCCTGCTGAATTGACCTGATGTCATTTTCCCCTTTTACAGTATCATACTGAAATCCATTATTTTCCACTTTTCTCCATTACATTATCAATGGTAGATATATAAAAATTACTATCAGGATTAAAGCTTATTAAGTTTTTTCTATAATTTCAGGAAGATTTTTTTCTAATCGGTCTCTGATCTTCACCATTATATAATGTCAATGTTCCTATTAGAGATCTTCTATCTGTTTCTTCCTTCAATTTTGCTATTAAATTATTCAAACTATCTGTTTCAGATGTAAAATAAACAAAATTTCCATATCTGTCAAGATACATGTTGAAAAACCCTGCTTCCATCAGGAGATTCCCAGTAAAACTCATTTTTAGGATAATGACTATCCCCAGCCCTCTTTTAAAGGTATTGTATTTTATGTTAAAACCATTAAGCAACTGTAGCATCTGAGCTGACTGACCAAAAGAATCAGGCATATATCCTGTTTTCATATATGCCCCAAAATCTTTTGCCCTTTCTATTCCATAATACAAATTCCTTATAATGGATTCTCCGCTTATTACCATCTGATCTGTTTGTGTATACCATGGTCCTATTATAAGTTTGCCTTCTCTAACAAGTTTTTTTATTCTATCTTCATCATAGGGATGAAATTCAAGATAGTCATCTATAATGGATAGCTGCGCATCCAGAAGAAAATGACTGAAGTTTTTATTATTTTCCAGTACATCAAATATTTCCTTAAAATGATTCAGGGAATATATTTTAGAACGGGAAGTTGTAAAATACCATTCTCTGTCCCAGTGTGTATGCGGAATAATCGGAAAATCATATTTTTTATTCATATTAATACTCATCCACTTCCAGCTTACCATCTTTTATAAAGCTTATTTCTGTACAGCACATTACATACTGCAATTATTATTGATCCTACAGCTATTCCTATCATATATGCAGGAAGATTTTTTACAAGAGGCCATGCCCAGACTGCTGATTCAGGGAACCATTGTACTGCACCTAAAAGCTATTCCTGAAAAATGCCCCTATAACCGAAGAAACTACATATAAAGGAATTGTAAATCCAGGATTTTCAAGTGCAAAAGGAATTGCTCCTTCTGAAATTCCCATAAAAGCAAGGAAAATGGATGTCTTACCTGCATCGTAAAATTCACTGTTATAAACTCTTCTTCCAACTAATTTCTTATCTATCAGAGTTGACAGTCCAAGACCTATTGATGGAGTAACTATTGCTATTGTTCTTGCTGTAATCGGAAGAACTTTTTCAGTAGTAAATCCCTAAAGCCACGAATCCTGCAGCCTTGTTTACAGGCCTCCTAAATCAAAAGCTGTAGTTGCCGAAAGTACAAGAGCATATGCAAACTGCCCTGCTGCTCCTGCAGCCTCAAGAAGTGCTCTAATTTGAAGATTTATCCATCCTCCAACAGGAGTTATTACAAATACCATCACAAACATGCAGAAAAGCGAAGAAAGTAAAGGTATTAGGAATGTAGATTTAAATGCAAGCCAGTTTTTGGTAAATTGATACTCTTATTTAAATATTTTTACAAAATATCCCTATTATCATTGCAATAATAAACGCCCCTAAAAATCCTGAAAGGAACTGGGTGACCTTTATCCAGAACTCCATCAACCATTCTCTATAGTGGCTACAGGCTTATTTTGCAACGTAACCGCCTATAAATCCTGCAGCAAGGGCTGTCTTACCACCTATAGAGTTTGCCACAAATGCTGCAAACATTGGAATAGCAAAAACCAAATAATGTAAATCCAAAACTTTCCATCAATGAAGCTAATTTTAATAACTGTAAGCTCATTCCTGTATACTGTCCTGTCTTTATTGCATCCAAAAATTGATACACTTGGATCAATTTTAAATATTACGTAAGGGATTACCTGAGAAAACGCACCAATAAGTCCTCCCATTATAAGTACAGGTATCATATAGGATATACCTGTCATAAGATGTTTATAAAATTCCTGCCAGAAGCTGTTTTTTCTTTTTCTTTTAATTGAGCCATTTAAATACCTCCCATATTTCTTTTTATAATTTATGCAATTCTTTATTAAATTATCCTATTTCTTCAACTATTTCTTCTAAAAATTTCTTTTCCTTCCCTAATAGCTTCTTTTAAAAGTAATTTCATAAGGATCATAACCTTCAAAACGTTCCATACCTTGTGGAGTAATTGCCAACGCAAGGATAATTGCATCTGATTCCGCTATATCTTTCTTTGTAAGTTCATTCTGAATTCCATCTGACCCCTGTGTTTCTATTTTAATTTCTACACCCAGTTCTCTTTGCCGCCTTTTTCTAAAAGAATCTGCCGCCATAAATGTATGTGCCAATCCCATCGAGCATGCACAAACTGCTACAATTTTTTTCATAATAATTCTTTCTCCTTATATTAATTTATTTTTATTTTTTTATTTACTCAGTAATAATTTTTTAACAATTCTCCCTTATCATCTGTCATTTCCAACTTTTTCCCTAAACTTTTTCATCAAGTATTTTTTTGACAGATTCATTAAAATTTTTTATATGCTCCCTGCTGAAGCTGCAGGAACTCCAAGAAGAAATATGTATTTTACCTTTTTCATCAGGATCTCCCCAAAAATTTCCTCTTTTAATTTTTGCAAATACTATCTGTGGTGAATTTATAAATTCTGATTTTTCCATGAGGAATTGCCACTTTAAACCCTACAACAGTATTTTCCATTTCTTCCCTTTTTAAAGACATCCTCAATAAATTTCTCCTTATTAAGTAATTTTTCTTCAGATATTGTTTCTGTCATTTTATTAATTATTTCTCTTTTATCTTCCGTTTCCAGATTTAAAATAATATTATTCTCATTGATAAAATTTTCCATTTTTCTATCTCCTGTATTTAATAAATTTAGTCAGCTCCATTTTTCAGAAATAACTTCATAAAATTCAAATATCAGCCATTTCTAAAAAAATTTTTAAATAATCTGTCAATTCTTCGGAATTTTCTTTATTTAACAGTTCATTTTTCAAAATCAGGATTTTTAAATATCTGTTCAGTTCGAGTATCGCCCTCAAATGTTCATCTTTATTTCTTGAAGCAAGGCAAATAACTATTTTTATCTCACTTCCAAAAATCTATTCCCTTTTTAATGTTATTAATGAAAATCCTGTTTCCTAACATTTTTTTAAAAGCTGCCATGAGGTAAAATCGTTTTGTCACCAACCAGAATATATTTTTCCATACTGTATAATCTGATTTTTCAGTTCATCTGTGTATTCCTCTTTTACAAGGCCTGAATCTATCATTGTCTGACCTGTAATTTCTATTACTTCATCAAGATTATTTGCAGCAACATTCAGCTTGATACTTTTTTTCAGAAAAGTAATTCTACGAAACTTTTACCAGTTTCTGATTTTTCTCCCATATCATCATAAATATTTTCCCCGAAAATTTCTTATTAGCTGTTTTTAACTCTGTTTCATCTGATACTTTCTTTATAATGCTTAATAACTCTGACAATTTTTATTTTTGATTTCTTTTCAGGCAATCCATAATTTTTTTAACTTCAGAATATCCTTTTCATTCATAACAGCATTAACTGTTATCACATCCATACCGTCCAGTTTAAAATCCAATGTTGATATAATAATATCAGCTTTTTTCAGATAATTATAATTTTCCAGCTGATTAAAAGGTATTATATCAATTATATTTACCTGAAACCTGTTATTAATATTCTCATACAGAAATCTTGAACTGCTATACCCTAGTCCGCATACAATTAATATATTAGGATCTTTCTTCAATAGCGTGGAAGGATTACTTTCTCATTATGGCTCTTTGAATCATAACAGTGATGAATGCCGCTTCATCTTCATCAAATGATAAATCTATAAAATCAGAAATTATCTTCAAACTTGATTTTGTCTTTATAAAAAGTTCCATATACTGTTTTTGACTTCACTTAAAATACTTTCTGTCAGTTTAAATTTATTTTTTTCATTCGATAAATCGCTGGTTTTATATGATTAAGCAATTCTTTCCTTAAAAATCTTATCCTCTGTAAGGTTTACTTTCAATTTATCACTCAACAATTTTATAAACTGATCTATCAGACTTTCTATCAGAATCCAGTTTAAAAATAGGAATATTCCAAATTATATGAATACGAACCTAGAAAAATCAACAAAATAATGGATATCTTTTTCTTTTAATATTTTCAACCTTTTCCAATATTTCCCTAATTTTACTAAATTCTTAGTTTTTGAAAGAAATATTTCATTCTCAACATCTTCTTCTATTTCATAGCCATTTTTATTTCTTATCACTGAAATAAATAAAAATAGCTGTAATGTTTCAAATGCCCTCATCGCTAATTGTCTTTCCCGTATAATCCAGTATTTTATTAATTGTATTTTTAGATTCTTCTATTCTGCTCTTTTTATAAAATTTCTGTATTATTTTTTAAGGGATCATATTCTATTTTCTTTTTCCTTTGTGTTCTTTATATACTCCCTCAATATATTAATAATATATTTTCTTATATTTATTTCGCTTCCAATAATCTTATATCCTCTATTGTTGTTCATATCGATTACAAGTCCATATTCACTAATAATTTTGTTCAATTCTTTTAATGAATATCTTACGGTTGTTTTACTTAAGTTATATTTTTCAGTAAAATACTGCAGTATAAATTCATTTTAGAAAGAAATATTTTCATAAGATAATATATTTACCCTTTCATTTTTCTGACAAAAATATTCCTTTTCTTTAATATTTTTCCACAATATCTTCTATTTCATCTTCTGAATATAAAATTTTTAATCTATTGTTGTTTATTTCAATGATATCTTTATTATTCTTTTTCCTGAAAAATACATTTAACTCATCAATATCATAACGGATACTTCTTTCAGTTATATTGTATAAGTTTGAAATATCTTTTACCGTAATTTTATCATTTGAATTTATTACTAGGTTAATAATTTCAAAATACCTTTTTACCATTTTGTCTCCTTATACTAATAATATATACTGATTTCCATATTTTTTTCAAGATTTTTTATTTTTCAAATTTTATTGAAAAATTTTTTTCACTAATTATATAATTTTTATATGTATGCTTATATTATTCTGATTTTCATGATTTGTATTTGAGATGTAACTAATTTATTTATATTTGGATTACCTTAAAAATTGAAAATAATGCAAAATTATATTTTTGAATTATTTATAATTTCCTAATTCAAAACAGAAAAGGTATTTAGGAAAAGCCATATTTTTCCAAGCTTTTAGGCGATTTTTTTGACTTTTCCTTTCTGTTTCTGATTTAGATTATTAGTTAATCTTTCCCTTAGTTTTATTTTTCACTTCCACCTTCAAACAGTACAATTAGTTTGTCATTCTTTTTAAGTTTGATTTTTCTGATTTTTACTAACATTTAGATGAACTCCATAATCCTTTTGAACTCTTTTCCATCATATCTCTATAACCAAAGCAGAATACTTGATTCATTTTGCAACTATAGTTGAAAGTTCCTTAAAAGTATATCTCTTGCAAAATCTTTCAATATAGTTTTCTGCAGGAAAAAGATATATTTCACAGCCTCTCCTCCAAGCAGCTCATCAAAACATAATAAAGTCTCTTTTCCTCAGATAGCTGACTTATTACAGAACTTATAATTGTATCACTTATTATATAATCTGAAACTTCTGTAAGTTCCACTATCTCTATTTTTCATCATAAATTTCTATTACAATGTTCTTTTCTTTTAAACTGCACTGATTTTTTTCTTTTTCCAATATCCTTTTTTAATAGAAGCATTGTAAGCATTGATTTTTGTATCTTTTTCCTGTATATTAAGATTATCATAACCTAAAATTATAATACTTTCATAACTTTCTAAATCAAATTTTTTCCACCATTACATTCATTTTCATAAATCTTATAATCTGTGGTTTCTGCATTTTTAACATTTTCTTCTCCAAAAAGTTTCCTTTAGTTCTTTTTTTCAGTTTTTCATTCATCTTGGCAATTATATGAACTTCTGAATCAGAGCTGATATATTCGTAAAGTTCACTTACTATTTTATATATACGTTTATTATATCCTAAAATAAGAGTTTTACTTTTTAGGAAGAAAAGTATCCTCCATACTATTTTTTTCCATTGAAAATTTTCATTCTTCAATATTTCAAAAATTAAATTCGGCATTCCGTCATCTGACTGTAATAAAAATAAGTTCATCCCCTTCTTCTATTATACACCCTATATTCTCCCCTTCTATTACGTTATTATTTAATTTTTCATAAGGATTTAAAAGTATATTTTTTTCTTAACACTGATTAGTCTTCCTTCTTCTACTTCTTTTCTATAAATTTCTTTTTAAATTACTTCTATCCAGATTTTTATGTATTCCCAGTACAATACTTGTTGTACAGTTTAAAGAAACTTCCTTAAAAGTCTTTCCAATAATGTTCTTTTCTACTTTTGAAAAATAAATTTCATCTTTATCATAATTTAGAATTTCTGTAGCTATAACACTAAAACCAGGTTGTCTGCTAGCCTGAGCTGTTATCCGTGAAAGCCATTTTTCACTCGGGATATATAGAATATTGTCATTTTCTTCATTATGAAAAACAGAACCATCAGTTCCTTATTGTTCTCATCTTTTATTTCAGTTATTATCTTTTTAGCTTTTTTTCTAAGTGCAAGTATACATTTAATAGTATTTATATCACTTTTTCCCTCTTCTTCTGAAAGTATAATTATAGATTCAGCATTTTCAGGGTGTACAATATTTAAATCATCTAAATCTATTATATTTCCGGAACGGCAATAAATTTTTAGTCTGATAAGTTTTCTATTTCTTCCTCCCAGAGGGTCATGAAAAATTTTTAGAAGTTCCTTCTGATTTATCCTCAAATTTATTTCATCTTCCATTTTTATTTTGTCATTTTTGATAAAATTACTATTTTCTTATTTTTTATGATTTGCATTTGAGATGACTAATTCACTTATTATCTTAAATATAGTCGGATTCCATCCTAAAATAAGGTAAAATCTTTTTACAATCTCAGTCTTTTCCTTTTCTTATTTTCAATAAACAAATTATCAAGACCAGTTGTCAGTACCCCTACTAAAGCCCCTGAATATCAATACTCCAAACAATGTAACAATTATCGATACTATCCTGTATTCCATAACTGATCATTACCAAGAGCTCCTGTATCTATTACATGAACAAAATTCTGCCACATTGCTTCAAATAAATTTAATTTATCCACATTATCATTAGGGTTTCAAATTCATAAAAACCTGAACAAATGAAAATAGCACAACTATTGAAATCATTGCTACTGCAAGCCATGTTATTATTGATACTGTTCCTTTTAGATAAGGTTTCTTCAAATATTCCCTGAATCTTATTTTTTCAAAGCAATTTTTTCCAAAAATTTATCTTCTTCTTCATTTATATGACCTCCTTTTTAATCCTTAAACAATAAGCAAACTTGGCTTTATCAGTAAAAATTAATCCTAAAATAAATAAAGTAACTATTCTAAATAACTTATTTTTAAAATTAATTTTATCATCTTACCCCCAGTTTTTTTATTCTTTATAGATAATAACAGTAGAAACCGCATATTCCCTGCTATGTGAAATACTTATCTGTATTTTAAGGTCTTCTGCATGATTCAGAAGATTATTGTAAAGGGTAACAGTGGGCTTCCCAGTTCATCATTAAGTATTTCCACATCATTTAAAGAAAAGCCCTCACACCTGTTCCAAGTGCTTTTTGAAACTGCCTCTTTGCGGCAAATCTTCGGCATAACTGGCATAGGGGCTCCTTCTTCTTTTCTATATATTCTATTTCCTTTTCAGTATAAACTTTCCTTTTAAATGATGAAGTTCTGTTAATAGCTTCCCTTATCCTGCTTATTTCAATGATATCAGTTCCTATTCCGTATATTTCCATCATTTCTCCTTCAATCTACAGATTATATATTTTCTTGGCATTTTCAGTCGTAACTTTTATTACTTCCTCTACAGAAATTCCCTTTATTGCCGCTATTTCTTCAGCAACATATTTTGTATAGATAGGCTGATTTCTCTTTCCTCTAAAAGGTACAGGAGTCAAATAAGGGCAGTCTGTCTCGAGGACTATCCTATCAAGAGGCAATTCCTTTACCAGTTCCTTAGTTTTTCTATTATTTTTGAAAGTAACTGTCCCACCTACTCCTATATAGTATCTGTCAAGAAAAGGCTTTGCCGCCTGAAAAGATCCAGGATAGCAGTGAAGTATACCTCCTACATTTGGATATTCCTTTAAAATATCAAGTGTATCCTGCAATGCTTCCCTTGTATGAATCACTATCGGTAATTTTACCCTTTCAGCAAGTTCTATCTGTCTTCTGAAACCTTCCTTCTGCACTTCTTCCGGATCTTCCATCCAGTGATAATCAAGTCCTATTTCTCCTATTGCAACAACCTTTTTTTCACTCAGTGCCAGTTTTTCCAGTTCCTTGTCGACTTCAGCGTTATATTTTTTAATATCTACAGGATGTATTCCAATCACTGCATGAACAAAATCATACTTATTTGCAAGTTCTATACTTTTCAATGAACTTTCCATATCAAAGCCAATACTTACAATTCCTTCCATCTGTTCCTCTATATTTTTCATGACATCATTAAAATCTTCCTGAAACTGCTCATCATAAATATGTGTATGAGTATCTATTATTTTGGACATTTTCAATCCTTCCTTTATTGATAAACTATATAATTTTTAAATTCATATAATTATTAAATATATCTTTTTAATTTTTGTTATAATATCCCATTTCCATTGATTTTTCTGCTTTTAACAATCGTTTCTTTTTTCTTCAAATTCTTTTTATGTTATTAATTTTTTTCTGAAACTATTTCTGAAATAATATCTACTAGTACTGGCAACCATTTTTTGAAATTCTTTTTGACGAAGCTTTAGCAAGATATTCAATAGATTTTTCCTGTTCTCTTTTCAAATAATTTATTGATTTTTTTCCTGTTCACCATTAAGAATATCATTATCAAATTTTGGAATTTTCAAATTAATTGTTAAATTTGCTTTTTGAACTGAAGTATACTCAATTTTATTTCATATTTCATATTCTTCAAGTAACCTTTGAAATTTCTCCAAAAATTTTTAATTCTACAGCTTCTTTTTCACTATTAATCTGCTGATCGATTTCTTTATTCCATTAGAAATTTCTTTTTGTCATCTCAGTAAATCTCTTTTCAATTTCTAAATTATTCTGCTCTAGTTCCATTTTCTGAATTTTTACATTTGGCTTAACTTCTACTTTATAATTTGCTGAAAACCCTAAACTTGTTGCTATTAAAGAAATAAAATTAATATTTTTTCATAAGACTCCTTCTTTATAAACTTTATTATATGTAGATTTATTTTAATTTCTCATATCTTTTGGATAATTCGACAGCTCTTTCTTTTGTTGTTGCTATTAAAGATTCTGTATATGCCAGACCATAACCTGTTCCACAAAAATCTTTCTCCATTTACAGTATCACAGAATTTATTTGCTTCAGCTTTTTGCCGCTTTATCTCTTTTTAATCCATGCTCTTTCTTCATCTCTAAGTTTCAACTGTTCATTTTTTTGATAATTTTTGCCATTAACAGTTTATAGACTTTATTTAATTCCTCATCCCAACCTTCATAAATAGCTGCTGCTGCATTTTTCATTTCTGCATTGCTTCCTCCAAATGATTTTTTTCCACATCTTTTCTTTAATTTCCATTCTAATCATCATATCATCTTTATAACCTGCAAAACTGCTGATTGAAACTATTAAACTCACGGCCAAAATCATGATTTTTCATATAAATCACTCCTTAATATTGTTTGATTATTTTAAATTTGTGCTATTTAAAGTTTCTCACCCCTTTTGTAGTCCATTGGTTATTAATTTTTCCAGGACTACCTTCTGGCTATTAGCTTTATATTTCAAGTTATTGGAATTCAGACTTTTTAAAAATTTCATCTAGTAAGATAAAAATATATTTCATGCACTTTGCCTTTATCATATTCAGAAAGCTGTGCATAAACTCCATTTTCACTATATTTTTAATCCAGTCTCCTGTTCCAGCCTTTTTCTTTATAAGTTCATTAAAATCATTTGTAGTTATCAGAGAAACTATGTCAGGTGTTTTTTCATCATAAAACGCTTCTATCTTATCCAATGATAAAAATTAATTCTTTTTATTGTTACTGAAGATTTTTCCTTTATTTTTTTATTTATAACTTCATTTGTTGAAATTACACCTGATCATCTCCGTAATTTAATTCAAACTTATTTTTATAATCCATGTCAATTACTTGATTTACAAGGTTTATAACTTCATTTTTCCTGTTTTTCCATTTCTATTTTTGGAAATATTCACACCTTTTTCCTTTGTAATTTTTACAGGAAAAAGCCATTGCTGAAATTACAAGAAATAAAATTAGTATTTTTTCATTCTCTATTATCTGATACATTTATTAAATGTACTCTATTCTCCTTTCAAATTTTTATTATTCCGGATAATTTAAATTTTTCCTCTCCCAAATTCTCCAGAGTTTCTTCCAGATACTTCTAGCTTCATAATTAGCCATTGGTAAGTTCTGATCCAGATAATTTCCACATTCTATAGCTGTTGCACCAGGAATATCCCCTTTAAATTCAGCCATAAATTTATAAAAGTTCCTTCATTAAATCAACTATATCCTTTGATTCAAGTTTTCCTTTAAGTATAAGATAGAAACCTGTTCTGCATCCCATAGGCCCCAAAGTATACTATTTGTTCTTTCCAAATTGATGATTTCTAAAAATGTCGTCCCCTAGGTGTTCCATTGTATGCAATTCTGCAATATTTATTACCGGCTCCCTGTTTGGAAGTTTCATTCTTATGTCAAAACTTGTAAGATAATTTCCATTTATTTCATCAATTCTTGATACATAAAGTCCCCTGTTAAGTCTCACATGGTCAACTTGAAAACTTGCTATTCTTTCCATAACGGATTCTCCTTCGTATATAGCCCCTGCTTCTGTACAGTTCTATTCCCTATATTTTTTAATCTGTTCTATCTTTTTATGTTTCTTGAAGCTTCTATAAGTAAATCCAGTGTTTCCACATAGCTGTATCCTTTTGAAACTGTACTTTTTGGTAAAAGGCTGGCAGCTGTCATTCCTGGTAATGTATTTACTCCATGAAATAAGGTTTATCTCCTACTACCATAAAATCCACCCTTGCAAATCCTTTCACATTTTACTGCATAGTAGCTGTCATAAGCAAATTTGTCTATTTCATTCTGAATTTCTTCAGGAAATTCAAATACAAATTCCCTTGCTCCACCTTCTGAATATTTAGATTCATAATCAAAATAATCTCCTGCAACAGCTTCTATTTTTAACTGTCGGAAAATACTTTTCCATCTATTACAGGTACACTTATTTCAGTTCCTGACAGCACTTCTTCCAAGAAAGCAGTTTTATCCATTGTATAAAACCAGTTCAAGAGCTTTTTAAATTCTTCCTCTGTTTCCACAAAACTTACTCCTATACTTGATCCTCCTGAGTTAGGCTTTACCTATAATTCTGTCTCCAAGCTTTTTCCTTTATTTCCTGAAAGTTATATCCTTCCCCTATTCTTATGGACACACCCTTTGCTGTTCTCACTCCATAGTTTCCACATTTTCTTTTGTAAGTTCCTTTATCTATGCAAAAGTGCACTTGACATAACTCCAGGTCCACCATAAGCTATTCCAAGGCTTTCCAGAATTGCCTGTACCCTTCCATCTTCTCCAAATATTCCATGTAACGCTATATATACAAAAATCCAGGTCAAGATTTTCAAGTTTTTCAAATACTTCCCTTTCTGAGTTTATAACAATATCAAAAACTCATATTTGTCCCTGTTAAGATTTTTAATAATTTCACTTCCTGTATTCATTGAAACTTCTCTTTCAGTGGAAACTCCACCTCTGATTACTCCTACCTTTAATAATTTTTGACATTTCAAAACATCCTCTCATTATATTATGATATTAAAATTATTTTTTTCTGTTTATAACAGCTTTTTAGTTGACAGTTTTTAATTTACATCCTTAAAATCTTCTTCTGTAAATATATATCTCTTTCCACAGAAATGACATTCTGCTTCTATTTTTCCCTTCTTCTTTAAGTATATGTTCTATTTCCTCTTTACCTAAAGTCAGTATTCCTTTATAATATTTTTCCCTGTGCAGTTGCATTTATATTCAATTTCAGATTCTTCAAGAATTTCACAATCTTCAACATATTTCTTTACATGGGCTCTGACATTTCAGCCTCTTCTTCAACTACGGAAATATCTTCATACAGAAGTTCTATTATCCTTTCAGGAGTAAATCCGCCTGAAAGTAGTTCCGTTATGCTTCTTATCTGTCTCAGTTTATCTTCAAGCTTGTCTATAAAGCTGTCTTCAACTCCCGGAAGAAGCTGTATTATATATCCTCCTGCCTTCTCCACTTCATTTCCATCTTCTGAAAGCTTAACTCCCAAAGCAACTACAGACTTTATCTGCTCTGAAATCAGGAAATAATGAACCATTGTATCTGCTATGTCTTCTCCTGCAATATGTGTAAGTCCGACAAATGGTTCCTTCAGTCCCATATCCCTGATTACCTGTAATGTCCCGTCTCCTATGAATCTTATCTGACCTTGTTCATTTGTTATAAATTCACCATTTTCATTTATCAGTCCATTTATTTTTTCTTCCTCAATGGCTCCAACATATCCCTTTACTTCGCCCTTTTTATTTCCTGTAGCAAGCATATTTCCATATGGACCGTCTCCATTTGTCTTTAACGTAATAAGGTCATTTTCCCCCTTTAAATCCTTTTTTCCCATCATTGCAGTCACTGTTAACAGCTTCCCAAACAATGTTGTTGCAACCGGATCGGTACCATGTATCCTTTTTGCTTCCTTTACAAGTTCTGTAGAATCACATACAAAAAAATCTTGCACATTTACTTGTTCCTCTTATCAGTTTTGATTTATTTTCCATTTTTCCCATTTCCTTTTCTATTTTATATATTTTTCAATTAAAAATACCGCCCACTTTCATCGCCTATGCGACTTAGAGTTAGGGCGATACACCTCTTTATTTATGCTTATTTACCATTATTTTTCTATTTTTTTGGTTCATTTGGTTTCTGTGTATCTCCTGCATTTGGTCCATCTTCAGATACTCCTGTCTGCGGTTCCTGATCATTATCATCTAAATTACCAGGATTTTGCAATGTTGTTATTAGTTTTTCCAAGTAAAAACATCCATATTTTTCAGGTGTTATTTCTATTTTATTACCATTTTCTGTTTTTACAACTACAAAATCTGTAGTATAAGTAGATTTTTGGAAACATTTTTGACTCAATAATACTTTTAAATTCATCTTCAGATGACGTACTGTTGTTATTTCCATTAGAAAATGTATCCTGCAGCATTTTTTCAAACATTTTCTTAAATACTTTTTTTACATCAATATTTTTTTATTTCCACCGTAACAACTGATGTATTTGCATCCTGTTTTTTTCCGTTTTTCACTATTTTTGTATTCCAGATTTTCAACAACTTTTTCAAAAAGCAGCTGCTGTGTCTTATTATTATATTCCAAATGCATATTTCCTTCAGCATCCTGATTTTACAACATAGTCCTTAAATGCTTTTTCAATTTTCTTTTCTTTAACATTATCTATAAATTTTGATACGACTGTTTCCGGCTTGCTGCCACAGCTTACAGTTAATATAAGTAACAAAATTCCTATTAGTAATTTCTTCATTTATTACTCCCTCTTCTTTCATTTATTTAATCCATTTTACATTATTTAAAATAACAAGTCAAGTAAAGAATTTAAATAAACTTTAGCCTTTTGAGGTTTTCCAATTCCTTTTCCAGTTTTTAAATTTTTAACCAGCTCAGGAACTTTTACCCATAGACATTTTTTTATTCTTAAATCCTCCATATGTTCCCTTTAAAGGATATCCTGACATTTTGCTTCCATCAGGAACATCATTTGTAACTCCTGATCTTGCAGCAATTATTACGTTATTTCCTATTTTTAAGATGCTCTGCAACTCCCACCTGACCTGCAAGTGTTGTATTATTTCCTACTTCAACACTTCCTGAAATTCCTGTCTGAGCCACTATGAAACAGTTTTCTCCAATAATATCATTGTGAGCTATATGAACAAGATTATCTATCTTTGTCCCTTTTTATAATTGTATCTCCTATTGTACCCTCTGTCTACACAGGGTATTTGCTCCTATTTCAACTTCCTCTTCAATTATAACATTTCCAATCTGCTCGATTTTTATATTATTTCCATTAACTTTTACAAATCCCAAATCCATCAGATCCTATAACTGCTCCCGGCTGAATTATAGATCCCTTTTCCAATTTTAGTAAATTCCCTTACCGTAACATTGGAATAGATAATACAGTTATCTTCTATCACAGTTCCTTCAAATATTGAAACATTAGGATAAATGACAACATTTTTCCCTATTTTTACATTATGCCCGATATATGTGTTTATAGGGGAAACAGTAGCAGTTTCATCTATTACCGCTGAGTCTTCCCTCTGTTTCTGGAAGGGCTGGATTTTTGGCTTAAAAGTAATTCAGAAGGATAGGCATAAGTTCCCTTGGGTTGCTGCTTACAGTAATATATGTTCTGTCAGCGAGGCAGTCCTTCCATAAGAGGAACAATGATTGCTCCTGCATTACATTTATCTATATTTTTCAACATTTTTCTCATCAGCCACGAAAGTAATTTCATCTTCTGTAGCATGAAAAAGGTGATAATCTAAGAAAACTTAGATTATCATTTCCTTTTATCTCACCTTTTTATTAATTTCGCTATTTCTTTTATATTATACATTTGAAACAACTCCTTTAATATTAGAATGTCTGTCCAAAACTGAAGTAGAATTTTCCTCCTGTTTTTGTCCATTTTTCTTCCGGATCAAGTGGCCAACCATAGTCAAATCTTAATGGTCCAATTGGTGTGTTAAGTCTTATTCTACTCCTACACCTTTTTTAAGATCTGCAAAGTTACTTGCATTATGTCTGTCAGGTGTATTTATCTTTCTACCTCCAACTACTGTAGATTTCTGCCAGGCATTTCCTATATCAAAGAGTAACAAACTGTAATGTTTTATTTATTTGTGTTCTATTTTTCAACTGTTGCATGGAATTTATTAAATCCTTCAAATTTTCCATATTCGTATCCTCTTAATGTTTCTGCTCCACCCTATACTGAATCTTAATGCATCCGGTGTTCCACTTCCTGTAGATCCCCCATACAACTCTGTAGGCCATAACGTTTTTATCTTTAAAAAGTATGATGGTAAGCTCTTAAATCTGCTTCAAACTGATCATATTTTCTTTTATCTTTATAAGATCTCCCTTTTTCATAAGTTAATGTAGAGTAAATCCTTTTGTAGGAGCATAAGAGTTATCTCTTGAATCATAAATCAGACTTGGAGTAAGGGCAATAAGATTGTATGTATCATTTATCTGTTTTGATCCTAAAATTTCCTTATAATGATCGTATCTTGCAGACAATCTTACATATATCTTGTCATTCAATCCTTTTCCTATTGTCCATCTAGTTCCTATTTTTCTTACTTTTTCAACATCTAACGGACCGGCATTGTCATCCACTGACTCTCTCCAGTAAATAGATCCTCCTGCCTGTACTCTTTCAGTATTTTTCAACCATGGATCAAACCAGCTTATGTCAAACGTTTTATCCCCTTTATTTGATGCTTCCAAGTTAATAGACGCTTCCTGTCCTCTTCCAAGGAAATTTGAATCTGCCAGTTTCAATCCTCCTACTAATCCTACTGATGTTCCATATGAAATACTTCCATTTATTGTAGTTGTAGGTCTTTCTTCTACAAGGAACTCTACTGTTCTTGCGTTAGGGTCAGTTTCACTACCGCTTACAACAGGTTCTATTGAAGTAAATATTCCTGTTCTGTATAAATCTCTTATTGTTGCTTCACATTTTTAGATTCAAGTATTTCTCCAGGTTTTTACTGACTGGGATCTTTCAAATATATAAGGTTTTTGTTCTTAATTTTGCTTTATATTCTGTTGATCTTTCATTTTTTCCCTCTTAGAATTTACCTTTTTAAATACAACTGAATCAACCATTCCTTCTGTAAGTCCTATTTTGATATCTCCTTCTTTAGAAACATTGATTGTTTCTATTCTGGCAGTTGTATATCCACCTTTGTTGTAAAGTTTTATAATTCCATTATTATCAGGATTTAACAGGTTTCCATTTAACAATTCCCTCTTTTATTCCTAATGCCTGTTCAAGCTGAGCCTCAGTAAATAGTGTATTTCCTGATATTTCAATATCCTTTACTATTGGATTTTCTTCTACAATATAAGTATAGCACAGTATTGTTAGCTTCTCTTTCTACTGAAGGTTCTACAGAAGCAAAAGTCCTGTCTGGAATATTTTTCTGAGCTCCGTCTATTGCCTCCTGAGGTATAAAAGCTAGATCCCCTTCCTTTACCTTAACATTTTTTAAAGCTTCTTCCTTACTTATTTTTCAAGTCCCTTTACATCTACTTTTGACACTACAAATTCTGTTTTTTTAGTTAAATCCTGAGCTGTCTCCGCTCTTTGGGCAGCTTCAGCGCGTTTGCAGTTTCATCAACTTCCACCACAAGATTTACAGTATCCCTTCCTGCTGTGGATAGACATTGACATTTGAAATATAATTCAATCTTTTTAATGCAAGATATATTTCGCTTAAACTTTTTATTAGAATAAACGTCCCCTTCTTTTACAGAATTTTTCCCTCAGGAATTCTTCCGGAATTTCTTTCAATTGTGAAAAACTGAATAGTTCCAACTTTTAAATTTTCCTTTTTCAGCTGCTTTTTGTTATTCCGTTCATTGATAAAAATAATGTAACCGTTATAATGAAAGCGTAAATTTCTGTTCTCATTGTCTCCTCCTAATTATTTAGATAAAGTCTCTAATTTTTCTATGAAATAATTTTTCCATAAATCTCCGAAAGAATCTGCTTTTTGTTGAAAAATCAACTCAAAATAATAATTTAAATCATTTTTGGGTTTGAAATTCGTGCTTTCATCCCTCTTAGTTATGGTTTCTCCACCAATCTTAAGTTCCAATCCTTCTAACACGTTATAGTTTATCCAGGCGTTATATCCAACCGGATTGGATGTATTTCCATTTTCCGTCTTTGTCTGGAACGGGAATTTTAACTGTAAATTCCAGAACCATTTGTCTTTGTAAAGGTTGTCCTGAATGTATAAAGTAGTAGCCCCGCTGTACTCTCCTGTCTTTTCAGATTTCTTAAAATCAGTTGACACAGATACGTTACTTAATCCAAATGTCTCCCCAATTTTACCAGTTACTGGCGAAAAAATCAACTCATTTAATGCAGTATTTATTACAGAGCCTATTACAACTGCTCCGTCCTGGCTTGTATCAGCTGTTTTATTATCCTGATTATTTCCTTTTGATGCTGTGTTAAATGCCAGCAGTGAAACTATCTGTTCCTTTGAAAGTCCTGAATCAGAAGAAAATTCTATAACAGGATTGCTTGGTTTTCCTGTAACTGATACTTCGATTCTTTTCCTTACCAACTTTTGTACTTGCATTAAATACTATAAATGGGTCTATCTGAAGCGTACTTCCTGATGACTGCTCAGGAAATCTTATTTCTGCATTATTAATTTTAAAACGGTTATTATTCAGTAAAAAGATCCCTGTTTTATTATAAATTCTCCTGTCAGTCCTACTTCACCATTTTCGTACAATACCTTACTTTCTCCTGAAATACCTCCTTTAATATTTTTTACAAGAGTCATGTTAGGAATATTTAGCTTCACATCCTTGCTTGTCCTCAAGTTTATATCTACTGTATACTGTTTTAAGTATCTTGTCTATTACCTCTTCGACAATCCCTTCAACTATAGTTTTGTTTTTCAGAATTTTTCCTCTTCTTCTGTAGACAAGGCTTTCTTTTCCTCCCCTCCAAAACTAGGTATTGCCCTTATTTCACCGGACTCTGCAGTTATATTACCAAACAGGTGGTTTTCTGTAAATACTATATCTCCTGTTAGAACTGCATCTATATCCTCACCGTATCTCACTTTTACACTATTAAGAGAGGTATTCAGTTCAAATTTTCCAAGTTCCAGTCTCTTAGTTCTCATAAAATCTTCCGGAATTACAGGAACATCAAGGTTTCCATCAACTGTAAATGTTCCTCCGTTATAACCTCCATCAAGCCTGTTTACATTCAGCTTTCTGTTATCAACACTTATGTCGGCATTTACATTATCGACTAAAGTTATTCCATCCTTTGTTTTGTAATTAAAGTTATTTAGCAGAACTGTCCCTACTGTCTGCTCCGGTGAAAACACAATATCTATGTCTGCTATTCCACCTGCTTCTTTTATATTCTTATCAAGGCCAAGAAAATCAAGGTTAAAGTTTTTAGCAAGTGCTGATATATTATAATTTATAGGGGAGAAGTTAAAATATCCGTTTTAAAAGTAATGGATTTTTTTCATATTCCAGATAAAACTGTCCTATATTTACTCCCTTATTAGTGGCACTGACATCCACATCAAGGTGTTCCACAGGGAATCCGCTTAATGTTGCTTTATCAGAATTAATTGTCATTCCTGTTGAAAAATTTTCAGGCTTTCCATTAAAGATCAAGAGTTATATCCCGCTATATCCTTTTATCCTTCAAATCCTGTACTGAATCCAGAGAAAATTTCTGATTTTCAAGTTTATAGTCAATATCTATATTTTTCCAGATCAAACTTTGTGTTTGTCCTGAAAAGTTCTTCATCGTTATCCCTCTGACAATAAGATCCTTAACATTAAAAAGTTCCATATTTAAAGAGCTTATCTACATTTCCATCTGAATATTCCAGTTCTGCATTTAATGAAGGTACTTTGTAGCCTTTTATAGCTTATATTACTGAAATTTACATTTCCTGACAGATTAAACTTATTTAAATCCCTTTAAGAGATAATTCAGAGAATGTTCCAAATGTCAAATCATTAAATTTAAACAGTTTTTGGAATATCAGAGTTCTGTCAGACTCAGTTTTAAATCTGCAAGACCTGTTTTCATATCATAAGTTCCAGCTATTTGATTCTCCCTCAAGCTGAACTTCCTAAAAATTCAGTACACTTTTACTTATATCTATTATACCTTCCGTATCTCCTATATAAGTTGAATCTATTGTCGTTTTAGAAGGCTGTAGAACTATGCTTCCGGACATATTTTTCCAGAGGACCGTCTACATTCATTGTTGCATCCTTAATATAGAGATTTACTTCAGGTTTAATATTGTTGTATACTACATAGTCCTTTAATTCAGAATTTATTCTTATATTTCCATTTTTCATATTAAATGAACCGCTTGCCTGTAACTTATCATTGCTTATATTTTGGAAATATGAACAACGTTATTTTTATGTTTAAATTCCCCGAAACATTTTTCAGTCTCTGGTATCCTACCCATAAATTCAGACATTTTAGCATTTTATATCTAAATTTGAGCTTAGCAAAATCATTGATTTTACCCTTAGCGTGAAGCTGTTCATATTCTACAATGTACTCTCCATAAGGGCTGTAGAAGCTCATAGTGCCGACAGCTTATCACCATTTCCTGAAATATTTACTGTTACTGTCATAGGTAATTTAGCTTTGTCTGAACCTTTCCAGATTAAATCCGTAGGCTCTCGAAGTTTTGCAACATCAATTCTTCCCTTTTCAGTTGTTTTAATTTTTATATGAATGTTTCATATCTGCAGTTGTTGTTCCTGAAACTCTTAAATTCTGTCCTTTTGCATTTACATCTGCATTTACATTGTAGGAACCATTCTTTACATTTACATCTGCATTTATCAAATCAAAAATATTTATTATCCCTGCTCTTTAATTTTTGCATGTATGTTTCCTGACTGCAAAAATATTTTTTATTATTAAATTTTAGGGACAAGATTATTTACCTTAGGATTTACATCATAGAATTTCCTCCATAATTTACTGTCAGATAATCCCTTCCAGTTGCATTTATATTCATCTGCTGATCTTGTACATTTATAACATAGTTTCCTGAAATCTCATTTTGAGTTGAAAATTTCCTGTTATTATATTTTCTTTATTTATTGATGCTTCTCCTGTTATCCGGGCTACCTGTAATCAGATCCCCTGTTTGTTATGATGTAATTTCCGTTACCTTTTTTTTCTTTTACATTATAAGTAAACTTTGGTACAAGAACATCATTTTTCACTTTAAATCCACTTATTGCTTCATCAAAATGGAATGCTGTATTTTCCAGTGTCAGAATCTGTTCCTTAGACATTTTCAGCGATGTCTTTAAATCTCTGAACCTGTAATTTGCAAGTGTTATCTGAGGTGAAGAAAATTTACCGTCCAGTGTAAATTCCTTCGACTGTACATTTACAGCCGCATCAAGTTCCCCAGTTACATTTCCACTGGCATTGACATTGAAATCCTTTATAACCTTATACCTTGCAATTTCCTTAAATGGAACATTGTCAGTTGTCAACTTTATATTGACATTTTGTTTTGGTATGCTGTAATTCATTTTAAATGTTACAGGATGGTTTTCATGGAGGTTTTTTGCATCAACTGTAATGTCATCATTTTTCATATCTATTACTGCATCAACATTTTCCAATATCTCCATCAAAATCATCATATTGAATTGTCCCATTTTTACATCTAATTTACCTTTTACCTTCATTACACTTTCTTTATGTTTCTGAGTTAACTCCAGATTTCCTGTAAGTACACCTTTTTAGCCTTTATCATATCCAGTGGAACATACTGCCCCAGACTTTCTGTCACATTGACATTTTTAAATTCAAACCCCAGATGAAATTCCTTTTTCTTAGGATCCGTATTTTTAGTCCTGTCAAACATTGATTTGAAAGACTGAATGTATTTACCTTTTGATCAAGAAATACTTTTTATACTTTCATCCCTGTCACTTCCTTTTTGCCTCAAGTGAAAATCCTCTTGACTTGAAACTTCCAGATATCCATTTACATTTTTAGGGTTTTGGCTATTTTTCTTCTCGTAACTTGTATCAGTATAATTCAACACAGAATTATAGAAATAAAGTTTTCCTAGCCTGTTTGTATTATCATAAGTAACCTTCTTCTTATCGTCAGGCTTCAATATATTAAATACATTAAACTTATTCTGTGGATACCTGTCAAGATTGACTGTCGCATCAGAAACCTCTATTTTGGATAATCTTGAAGGAAGCATGAGATTTATTTTTGCAGTGGCTTTTTAGTATCTATGACTATGTTTCCCTGACTGATCCTTTACTTTCAAATCATCTATTCTTAATTTTTCCAAATCCTTCAAGTTCCACTTTCTTAAATTCAACATTTAAACCTGAAGTTTCTCAGTATGTAACCAAGCATTCCCTTAAAATTATTTGTGGAAATGTATCCTGATTAAAAAGAGATAACAAAAAGAGGAATAAATGCAATTAAAGTTTTTCTTATATATTTCATTTTTACCTCCTTCTTTTTTTATCTCATTTTCATTTTTATTTTATCTTATTATATTATACATTACTTATATCCTACTTAGTATTTTTTCTGTATTATTTTTAATCAAAAATTAATATCCAGTAATCCTATTATTCTTTCCAGCTCCTCATAATCATGGAATTTTTATTTCTATCTTACCGTTTCCATGTAAATTTCCTTTATTTCACACTGCTTTCAAAAATTCCCTCAGTTTACCTTCCAGAAATAATTTTTTTCACTGTCTTTTTCTTCGTAACTTTCCTCATATGCATTATATTCTTTTTCAGAAAAATCATTATTTTTCCTTATCATTCAGATTTTTATTCTGTGATTCGTTTTTCTGATTCTTTTCCTCTGCTGCCTAAATCACCGGAAAAATTTTTTCTGAAGAATTTCCTTTATTTATAAGGACTTTTCACTCTTCTTTCTGTTTCCCTGACAGAATATCCCTTATTTATTATTTCTTTTGCCGCCTCTTCTATTCATCAGACAGACTTAAAGGGTTCTTGCATGTCCATAGGAAATTTCACCTTTTTACCATTTCCTTTACACTTGCAGGAAGTTTTTAAAATCCTCATTTTATTTTGAAACTGAAGACCTTGTCTTTCCCAGTTTTTCCGAAAGCTTTTCCTGAGTATATCCATAAACCTCCATGAGCATCAGATAGGATTCTGCTTCTTCTATCGGATTCAGATCTTCACGCTGAATATTTTCCAGAACAGAAAGTTCATATCCTCTGGCATCACCCACATTCATTTCTATAACAGGTATACTTTTTCCATTTCCAAGTTCCCTGCATGCACGGTAACGTCTTTCTCCTGCTACAATTTCATATTTCCCGTTTGAAATTTTTCTTACTGTAATCGGCTGAAGTAATCCACTATTTTTTTATTGAATCCTTCAGTTCGGACATTTTCCCATTATCAAAATATTTTTCTCTGCATTGATTACTGTTTGTAAACAATCTTATCTATTTTTAAATTCAGAAATTTCATAATCCCTCTTTTTCCATTTTTCATATTTTAAATCTACTAGCTTACTGACATTTAAACTTTTTTTATATACTAATTTCTACTTACAGAATAAAATTGCCTTTGAATCTCTTGAAGCCGCCCTTGCTGATAATATTCCTACAATTACTGTAACAAGCAGGGGCAATCAGAAAGTAAGGGCTAAACCACACTTCCCCTGACATCCGGATTTAGGGCTCATATAAGTCGAAAGCTGTTCCGCCGCTTCAAAAACTTGAAGAAACTCCTTCAGCCCTAAGCCCATCCCTAAAGTGAAAAACAACAGTTATAAAGTGCGATGCGGCAATTACAATACTTGAAGCCAGCACAAACAACGCTGAACCCATTGCCCCCATTTTTCTTTTGTAAAAAGTATATCCGGCTATTCCACCAAACAGAATTACTACTACAGCAACTGCACCAAGATAGCCTAACGCTCCTATAATAACCCATAAAATCCCACCGACAGAAGCTCCTAAAAAGGCTTCCTATAAATCCTAGAATATGATTTTCCTTTTTGAAAGTCACTTCTTCCTTATTTTTCAAGCTCTTCCAGTCTTGTCTTATGGCAATTTTCACATATATAATCTATTTCAGACTCATTTTTTTATAACCTGTGTCGCCTTTATGTCTGCTTCTTCAGGTGAAGCACCGCAGAAGGCACAGCAGCTGACTGTTTCTTCCTTTTCCAGAAAATCTATTATTTTATTCAGTATGCTTTCAATATCTTCATACAGCTTTTTGATTTTTCCTTCATCTACGATAACTTCTATATATAATGACCTCTGCTTTTTTATTCCTGAAAACTCTTTTTAATTCATCCAGTAGGCTGTTAATCTTACTTCTGTCTGTTTTTCGTCTATATTTACCTTTTACAATATAGTCTCTCAAATCCACCAAAAACACTAACATAGTAACCTTTTATTTTACTCCTTTACAGCTTCCATTGTTTCTAAAAACTTAGCTGTTCATCTATAAATTCCAAATCATAATTTCCTGCCAATGTCTTCAAAAATCTTCATTTTTATCCCCTTCATATTTTTACAGAAAGTATACTTCCTATAATTTTTTCATTTTTAATTTACTACTCTGCTACAAAGGTGATGGAATTCCCTGTTTTTCTTGAGTATTTTCCATCTGTTTTCTTTTAATTTTCTTATTTCGAATACTATTCTTTCATCTCCACTTTCAGGAAGATTAAACTTATGTATATTTTCTACTGATGCATTTAATTTCTTTAAAGCATTTCCTGACTCTTCCAGCTCGTTAAGATTCAGTTTCTGAGGTAAAAATCTTCCATTCACTTTTTAAGAAGGGGATCATATACTCCAGTATTATTCTTAAATTTGCCACTCCTCTGCAAAGGGCTACATCAAAGCTTTCCCTTTTGTTCTTTATAAGCTCTTCAGCCCTTTTCAGAACTAGTTTTTACATTTTTAATATTTAATTTTTCTATGACTTCGTTTATAAAATCAATCTTTTTCCTTACTGAATCCACAAGTAAAAATTCCTTTTCAGGATAATATATTGCAAGGACAAGTCCGGGAAATCCTGCTCCTGTTCCACATCTATTAATTTCTGTTCTTCCTTTTGTATTACTTCAGTCAGAAACAGACTGTCAATAAAAGTGTTTCTCTGTCATTCCCTTTTTATCCCTTATTGCTGTAAGGTTCATTATTTTTGTTTTTCATGCATAAGTTCAAGGAACTCAAGCATTTTTTCCTTTTTCCTCATCAACTGAAAATTCCTGATTTTAAAAAGAAGTTCATCGAAATAGCTTTCTTATTTCATTGTCAATTTCTATATTATTATTTTCCATAATTTCCCATACTTTCAATAATTATTTGTATTACAGGCTTTTAAAAATCCTTTTTATTTATATTTTTACAAAATTTCCTATCAGTAGTAATACTACTGTTTTAAAACTCCTTCAAGATACATAAGCAGTACAGATATATCTGCAGGAGTAACTCCGGATATTCTCGAAGCCTGACCCTACATTATATGGGGCTTTTTCCTTTAATCTCTGCTTTGCTTCAAGTGTTATCCCTTCATGCCGTCATAATCAAAATCTTTAGAATTTTTCTTATCATCCAGCTTTTTCTGTCTGTCCATTATCTGTTTTGCTTTTGCAATATACCCTTCATACTTGACCTGTACTTCTATCTGGTATTCTGTATCTTCATCAAAGCTGAGGTTAGGAATATTTTTCCATAATTTCTGCAATATATTTTTATATCACCATAGGTAACCTTCGGACGTCTCAGAATCTCCTTCAATGTTGTTCCACTTTTCAGGGATTCATCATATCTTTCAAGTACTTCTGCCAGTCTTTTATTGCTTATTCCCTAACTTTATATTTTCAAGATTTTCTATTGTTTCTGCGACATTTTTCTTTTTCCTCTATCCTGTCATAATATTTCTTTTTCAAGTAATCCTATTTTATAGGCTTTTTCAGATAATCTGATGTCAGCGTTATCTTCCCTTAAAATAAGCCTAAATTCTGATCTTGCTGTAAACATTCTATATGGCTCAAAAAGTTCCTTATTTATAAGGTCGTCTATCATTGTTCCTATGTAAGAACTTTCCCTATCCAGAATAAAAGGTTCTTCTCCTTTAATTTTAAGGGCCGCATTTATTCCGGCTACAATTCCCTGAGCGGCAGCTTCTTCATAACCGCTTGTTCCGTTTATCTGCCCTGCAAGATAGAGACCCTTAACTCTTTTTGTTTCAAGAGTGTAGTCAAGCTCCTGAGGATTTACAATATCATACTCCACCGCATATCCGTATCTCATTATATGGGCATTTTCAAGCCCAGCTATTGTATTTACTATTTTCTGCTGGTATTCTGCAGGATAGCTTGTAGACAGTCCACTTATATAAACCTCTGATGTGTCAAAACCTTCAGGTTCCAGAAACAGATGATGACTATCCTTTTCATGAAATTTCACAACCTTGTCCTCGATTGACGGACAGTATCTCGGTCCTGTACTCTGTATGCTTCCATTGTACATCGGAGCCTTGTCCAGATTATCCAGTATTATTTTATGTGCTTCAAGGTTAGTTCTAGTCAGATAGCATGAAAGCTGTGGTTTTTCAAGTACTTCCTCATCGGGAGTTCTCATTGAAAATTTTTAATGCAGCTCCAACTTCTCCCGGCTGTACTTCAAGCTTTGAGTATCAAGTGTTCTTATATCTATTCTTGGAGGGGTTCCAGTTTTGAACCTGGCCATTTAAAAGCCTAATGCCTTCAATGAATCCGTAAGTTCTTCAGAAGAAAGCTCTCCCATTCTTCCACCTTTTATTCTTTTTTCTCCAATATACATAAGCCCTCTTAAGAATGTCCCAGTTGCTACAATTACGGCTTTAGCTCTAAAATCAAGTCCTGTTTTAGTTTTTATCCCTCTGATTTCACCATTTTCAACAACAAGTTCAGTTACAATATCCTGAACTGTATCAAGATTTTCCTGATTTTCAAGAGTTTTTTTCATTTCCCTTGCATATATTTTCCTGTCAGACTGTGCTCTTAAAGATCTTACTGCAGGTCCTTTTTTTGTATTTAATATTCTCATCTGGACAAAACTTTTGTCCATATTTCTTCCCATTTCTCCGCCTAATGCGTCAACTTCCTTTACTAGATGGCTTTTTGCAGGCCCTCCTACAGAAGGATTGCATGACATTACACCTATATTATCAAGAGTTATTGTAAAAACCGCAGTTTTCATGCCTAACCTTGCACAAGCCAGTGAAGCCTCTATTCCTGCATGACCTGCCCCTATTACAATAACGTCATATTCTCTCATTCTGATTTTTCTCCTTATTTCCTATTTAAAAATTTATTTATTTTTGTAATTTATTTCAATATTTCTTCTATATTTTTCATAATTTTCTGTACTCTATATTATACAGTATTAATCTCTTTTTTTCAAATAAAAATAGGAAATGCAGTCATTATTTTTAAATTGCACTTCCCTATTATATTAATTATTCTAAATTACTGATTTATTCAATTATTTCGAATACTTCAGAAAGATTCTGCCTTGTTTTTACAGGCTGTTCTTCATCACGGTAACCAAAACTTACCATGTATGAAAGTCCATATTCATTAAGATCCAATATTCCTCTGTCACTTAAATATTTCTCAGCCGCTTCCCTTTCAAATCCTTCTATCGCACAGCTGTCTATTCCCAGATAAGCTGCCGTTGTCATCATATTCCCAAGAACAATGTATGTCTGCTTTGATGCCCAGTCAAAAAGACTTCTTTCGCTTTCAAGCAGTTTGAAATGTTTTTCCTGAAATCTTCCAAATTTTTCTTTTATTACAGATTTCATTTCTTCAGGAACCTTTTTCACATCCTCAAGCATATGCTCCATATGTTTACTGTCTGCCGTAACTCCTTTTCGTGCAAGAACTATTACAATATGACTGGCTCCATTAATGCTGTTTATTGCTCCCCATGCAAACTCCCTGAAATCTTCCTTCATTTTTTCATTTTTCAGAAGCAGGAATTTCCATGGCTCAAGACCGAATGAACTCGGTGAAAGTCTTGCAGATTCCATAATTGTATTAAAAATCTTCATCACTGACTTTTCTATTTTTGTCAAATTTCTTACGCATATCTGTAATTAAATACATCTATTATTTCCTGATTTTTCGATTTCATAAAATCTCACTCCTATTTTCCCATGTACATATCTCTTAAGAAATATTCTCCTCCAATTGAAAAGGAATGTAATATCCTTTACTTCAGGATTTACCAGATATCTTTTCTGTCTTTGGAACAGAACTGCTACCGGTACTTCTTCAGAAATGATTTTTCCATTTCTATCATTGCAGGAACTCTCACTTTAGGATCAGCTGTACTCTTTGCAATTTTTACAAGTTCATCATATCTTGCATTTTTATAATCTCCACGGTTGTTTGCATTTTTAGAATCAAACAAATCAAGATATGTTATAGGATCTAGAAATCCCCAGTCCAGTTATGTAATGTTATCTGGTAGTTTCTCTGTTTAGTTTTTCTGAACTCTTTTCCTTACCTTTTACAACGCTTAATTTCAAGTCTATTCCAAGATTATTTTTAAAGCTTGCCTGAATAAATTCAGATATAACCTTTGTATTTGCCCCTTCCCCAAAAAAACTAATTCTATAGATGGGAACTGCTGCATTCCTTCTTCTTTAAGTCCTTCAGCAAGTAATTTCTTAGCTTCTTCAGGATTGTATCCAGGTAATGAAGTAGGCACTTCTTCAGCGAAGTCCTTTTCAAGTCCTTTTATTCCAATTCCTGAAGGAACAAATGATTTTACATTCTTTTCTGAATTATCCAGTGTTTTTTGAACAAGTTCTTCCTTGTTTATAGCCATTGATATCGCTTTTCTTACTTTTGCATTATTTAAAGGTTTTACGTTAGTGTTAAACAGAAGATACCACATTCCCCCGTCATTTGCCTGTACCAGTTCAGGTTTTCCTTTAAATTCTTTTGACTGTTCAAAGTTTACTGCCGTAACATCAACTTCACCATTTTTAAAGTTGCTTGCGGCTACGTCTGAATCAATAAGCTTCAACACAATTTTTTTCTGTCTTAACATTTTTGCATCCCAGTAATCAGGATTTTTCAAAAACGAATTTTTGAGTTATGAACCCATTCTTTTAATAAATAAGGACCTGAAGATATTGTCTTATCAGCTTCCATAAAATACTTGTCCTTAACTTCTCCGTAGAATTTTTCATTTAATGGCATATATGCCTTAAATGTTACTAAATCATCAAAGTATGGAGTTGGTGCTTCCAACGTAACTTCAAGTGTTTTATCATCTACAACTTTAATTCCAACTTCATCTGCACTAACTTTCTTTGAGTTGAAAGCTTCCCCATTTTTTATTGAGAATAACAGATTTGCATTTCCTGCCCCTGTTGCAGGGTCAAGCGCTCTTAACCATCCTGCTCTGAAATCCTTTTGCAGTAATAGGATCTCCATTTGACCATTTTAATCCGTCTCTAAGATGGAATGTCCATTTTAGCCCATCAGGTGTAGATTCCCATTTTTCAGCAAGTCCTGCTACCGACTTACCATTTTTGTCCTTTCTTAAAAGTCCTTCCATTACAAGTTCATCTACTGTTCCTCCTGCTACATCCGTAGTTATCTGCGGATCAATTGATGAAGGTTCCGTTCTCAGGTTTATTGTAATTTCCCCACCTTTAGAACCTCCTCCACAGGCAACCATGAATACCATCATTGATAATAATAATAAAAATTTTTCATGTTCCTCCTTAATTTTTCACTTTCATTTTTATAATATTTTTCTATTATACATTATAATTCAATATTTTTTTCTATAAATATATCATTCATTATATATTTATATATTTCCATTTATAAAAATAATAATATCCCTGCATCATTATATCAGTTTATGCTCCAACAAAAATGAAGTTTCCACAAAATGCCCGGGCTTATACTCTGTAAGTTCTGATTCTTCAGGTATATAATTTATTTCAGACACATCACCAACAGGGCTTCTCAGATACGTTTCCTCCATTTCCACTTTTTCATGCCTTGTAAAATCCGGATCTGCTACCGGAACGGCAGAAATCAGTGATTTTGTATAACTGTGAACTGGATTGTTATACACATCTTCAGGTTTTCCAAGCTCTACAACTTTTCCCCTGTACATTACTGCCACCCTGTCTGAAATATATTTTACCATCGATAAATCATGGGCAATAAAAAGAAGTGTCAGATTACGCTGTTTCTGTAAATCCTTCAGAAGGTTTACAACCTGTGCCTGTATGGAAACATCAAGGGCAGAAATAGGTTCATCACATACAAGGATTTCAGGATCTACTCCCAAGGCCCTTGCAATTCCTATCCTCTGTCTCTGTCCTCCTGAAAATTCATGCGGAAATCTGCTGGCATGCTCCCTGTTAAGTCCCACAATTTCAAGAAGGCTGTATACCTTTTTCCATTCTTTCCTTTTTAGAACTTGCCAGTTTATGAATATCTATCCCTTCTGCAACAATATCTCCCACTGTCATTCTTGGATTTAGTGAAGCCTGGGGATCCTGAAATATCATCTGTATTTTTTTGGTAAATTCCTTTATACTGTAACTTTCTGCAGGTTTTTCCACCAACTAAAAATATCTCCTGCCGTTTTCGGATAAAGTCTGCTTACAGTACGTCCAAGTGTTGTCTTTCCTGAACCTGATTCTCCTACAAGACTTAAAACTTCCCCTGTAAATATCCATTGTCACATTATCTACAGCTTTCAGAACCTGTTTTTCTTCATTGGAAAATACTTCTTCAGATTTTTTCTATTTCTATAATTTTTTTCTTTTTCCATTTGTTTCAGACATTACTTTTTCTCCCCTTCCCCATCATTTTCAAAAAGGATTTTTCACTTCCGGTGCTCCTTTTACATAAAGCCATGACTTTACAAAATGACCATTTCCTAAATCTATCATAGGCGGTTTCTTTTCATAGTCAATTTTCATTGCATATTCCGATCTTGGAGCAAAAGGGTCTCCTACAGGTGGTTTCAGTAAGTCAGGTGGTGTTCCAGGTATTGACTCAAGTTTTTCTCCACTTGACATGTCAAGTCTTGGCAGCGACTTTAGAAGTCCCCACGTATATGGATGTTTTTGGATGCTTTAAACAGTTCCCTTACAGGAGCTTCTTCAAGCTTTTTCCCCTGCATACATGACTATTACCCTGTCAGCTGTTTCAGCGACAACTCCTAAATCATGGGTTATCAGTATTACACCTATATTAAGTTCTTTTTTCAGACTGTTTATCAGATCAAGTATCTGAGCCTGTATTGTAACATCAAGTGCTGTTGTAGGCTCATCACATATAAGCAGTTCGGGTTCGCATGACAGTGCAATCGCAATAACTGCCCTCTGTCTCATTCCTCCTGAAAATTCATGCGGATACTGGTTAAATCTTTCTTCAGGTTTTGGTATCCCTACTTTTCTCAGCATTTCAACAGCCTGTTTTTTTGCTTCTTCCTTTGTTACTTTTTTATGTATCAGAATTCCTTCCATTATCTGTTTTCCAACTTTTATTGTAGGGTTCAGGGAAGTCATCGGATCCTGAAATATCATTCCTATTTTTCCACCTCTGAGCTGTCTCATTCTTTCGTCAGAAACCTTTATAAGATCTTCTCCCTGAAACAGTATTTCTCCACCTTTTATTTCCCCAGGTGGCATAGGTATCAGCTTCATGACAGTCTGAACTGTAACTGATTTTCCTGAACCTGATTCACCCACTATTGCAAGCGTTTCCCCCTTGTTTACATGAAAGCTTATATCCCTCAGTGCCTTCACTTCACCGGCATATGTATTAAAGGAAACACTTAAATTTTTTTACTTCCAATATTTTTCATTCATTTATTTATCTCCTGATTCTATTCTTTTTATCATAAACTGCATTTTATTTCATCCTGTATATGGAACGATTCTCATCATTCACCTGATGCCAACCGCTTTTTATAATTACGATCTCAGTTTAGGATTCAATGCATCATTCAGTGCATCCCCTACTATGTTAAACGCCAGCGTTATCAATGAAAGGACTGTCGCCGGTATAATAAACAGATACGGGTATGTTGACATTCCTGCAAGTCCGTCAGACACAAGATTTTCCTAAAGGAAGCCTGCGGAAGCGGCACTCCAAGTCCCTATATAACTTAAAAATGCTTCTGTAAGACTATACTCGGTATATCTGTCGTAAGTCTTATTATAATTACATTTTAATGTGTTAGGAATCAGATAGTTTTCTATCGTAATCCAGAAAAATTACCTCCTAAAGATTTCGAAGCAAGTACAAATTCATTTTCCTTTATTTTTAAGAACTTCACCCTCACAAGCAGTGAATAGTTCAGCCATCTTGTCAATGACATTGCAATAATTATAGTTTTTATGCTGTTTCCCATTACTACCATTAAAAGTATAATATAAATCATGGAAGGAATTATCATTAAAATTTCAACTATTCTTGTCATTATCGTATCAACAATTCCGCCAAAATATGCCGAAACCGCTCCATAAACAGTTCCAAAAACTACACATGCCGCCGCAGTTACTATCGACAGCTGCATTGATATTCTTATCCCTTGGGAAAGTCTTGCAAATAAATCCCTTCCCAGTATATCTGTCCCAAGATAATGACCTTTTGAAAATCCTTTTAACGGATTCAGATATTCTTCATTCGTATTTACATCACTGAAGGAATATTTTGTCAGACTTTGACCAAATATTGCAAGAAATACAAATACACATAACAGCCCCAGAAAAAACAGCGCCAGCTTATTTTTCTTGAATCTTCTCCATCCGTCCTGCCAGAAAGTCAGACTCGGTCTATATATTACTTCACTTTGGGTTGTATCAGGTCCTACCAGTGAAAATTCATCTGCTGTAGGAACATATTCAAAATTCTGTATATCTTCTCCCTGAATTTTTTCATTTATTTCAGTTTCATTTATTCCTTCTGCTATTTTTCCATGTAATGTTTCTTTTTCTGATGTGTTCTCCATTCTACACTTCATCTCCTTTCCCCAGTTTAATTTTCGGATCAACAAGTGCATACACCAGATCCATTACAATCATCATTCCTATAAGAAATATGGCGTAAAAGACCGTAACTCCCAGAACCATTGTATAATCCCTGTTTGTTATACTGTCAATATAATATTTCCCGAGGCCCGGTATTGTAAATGCCTTTTCTATTACAAACGAACCTGTCAGAACTGCCGCAATTGTAGGACCCATAATAGTAACTATCGGAAGTATGGCATTTCTTAAGGCATGCTTCCATATGATATCTACCGGCTTCACACCTTTTGCCACAGCAAGCCTTATATAATCCTGTCCCATAACTTCTATCATTTTCCCTCTTAAAAGTCTTGCTATCAGTGCAACTGTATAAAGTCCCAATGCAATCGGAGGAAGTATTTTCTTGTCAAATGAATCCCATCCTGATATACGAATTCTGAACATTCTGGGAAGGCCGAGCTGCTTTATGAAAAAGCCGTTATGAATATCCACTACATATTTATGCATAAGTCCAGCTATTACAAAACTTGGAACAGATATTCCAATAATTGCTATTACCATGGCTATCTTATCCTGATATTTTCCTCTTTTTAAAGCCGCTGTAATTCCAAGCGGTATTCCCACAATTAAAGCAAATATTATAGCTCTTATTCCTAAATCAGCAGAACTTTTAAATCCTTCCTTTATAGTGTCGTTAACCGTTCTCCCTCTGTCCCTCATTGACTCTCCGAGGTCACCTTTTGCAATATTCCCAAGATAGTACAGGTACTGTACTCCTAAAGGTTTATCCAAATGATATTTTTGCATAAGATTGGCTTTTATCTGAGGTGGCAGCTCCTTCTCGTCCTGAAACGGATCTCCCGGCAGCATGTGTAACAAAAAGAATGTAATAGTTATTACCATCCAGAGTGTTACAAGCCCCAGTGCTATTCTTTTTCAATATAAATTTCAGAATATTCTTCATTATTTATTCAGCATCCTTTCTTTTAAAACCTATTTCAAATATTTATATTATATTACAATACGTGCCCCTTTTGCAATATATTACTCTTTTTTTCAGACAGAAATAAAGTATATATTTTTATTTATTTATATACGAATTATATGTTAAAAATTTAACAAATTCTTTTCTGCTTTCACTTGATTCTGAAATTTTTATAGGGTACACTATACTAAATTCAAAAATCATAGCAGAGGAGAGAGCAATATGAAAACAGTTTGGATGAAACACATAAAGGATTTTTGCATTTTAATGGTATTCCTGTTTCTCGATGTATTAGGAGATATCGTTCTGGCATTGCTGTTTGGTCAAATAATAGATAAAGCAGGTTCCAGAGATTTGTCTGCCATATTTCTTCTAATCACTGAAACAATTATTTTCACAATTGTAACTGTCTTTATATACTGGCTATATAGAGTTTTCACAAAAATTTATATTTTTTTAATGATAAGGGACACTAAAGTAAAAATATTTTTCAGATATTCAAAATCTGAATATAACCCAGTTCTTCAATGAAGATATAGAAATAAAAATATCTTTACTGACAAATGATATGGCAATTTTAGAAGATGATTATTTTTCAGAGCCTTATTCTAGTCATAAGGGCGGCAATTCTTTTTATACTTTCAATAGCAACTATCATTATAAAATCTTATCAGGTTGGTATTTTTCTCTTAATACTGACATTATTTTCAGTTTTTCCTTCCTAAACTTTTTTTGGAAAAAAACTTAGTTCGTATAAAAAGGATTATTCTGATGCACAGGCTGAATATACTTCCAGAATTTCTGAATACTTAAACGGTTTTGACACTATAAAATCCTTTTAATATGGCTGAAACAATAAAAAGCATTTTTTTCATAATGCAGATACTGTTGTAAAAAAAGGGAATAGTTTATGAAAAACAGTACAGTTCCATAAGATCTATCTCCATATTTTTTTGGAAGCTTAATTTTTATGGGTGGATACCTCTTTGGTGCATATCTTGCTGCAAAGGGAATTATCACACTGGGAACTATGATAATCTGCATTCAGCTTTCAAACCATATTTCAAATCCTATTTATACCTTTGTGGAAAGATTTTTCATCCTTTAAAGCTGTGCTGGAATACTGAAAAAGATGAAAGCCAATATTCCAACCTTAAAGAAGATGAAAATTCCTTAATAAGCCATGAAAAACCTTGAAAAAGACATAATAATGAAACATGTTGCTTTTTCTTATGAAAATAAAAAAATATTATTGAAAATATAAGTCAGCGTTTTTAAAAAATAAGAAATATGCCATTGTCGGTTTATCAGGTTCAGGAAAATCAACTATTTTTAAAACTGCTGTCAGGAAAAATCAAACCAACTTCAGGAAATATAGAAATTGATGATATAAATATAAGCAACCTTTCTGAAAAGTCAATATTGAATTTATATTCCTACATAAGTCAGAGCGTATTTTTTTATTTAAAGGGAAGCATTTTTCGACAATATAACCCTGTATAATGATTATCCGAAAGAAAAGGTAAAGGATATCCTTAAAAGGTAGGACTTGAAAAATTCATACCTGAAATGGATAATCCAGACTTCGTAGGAGAAAATGGTATAAATCTGTCTGAGGGGAAAAACAGAGAATTTCAATTGCAAGGGCATTAATAAGAGAAACTGACATTCTCGTTGCTGATGAAATCCTTTCAAATCTTGATAATGAAACTGCCCTGAAAATAGAAAGGGAACTCCTTAACCTGAATGAAATCACCCTGATAGCAGTTACTCATAGATTATTTGAAGAAACTCTGACAGATTTTGATGAAATTATTGTCATAAATGAAGGAAATATTGTAGAAACTGGAACTTTTAAGGACTTAATTGATTTAAAAGGACTTTTTCTACAAAAATTTACAACCTCAGTGAAAATAGTAAAATCCTTCAAAATAATAAATTTCACATTGTAATATGCTTTTTAAATTATGTATAATGTAAGTAAATAAACTGTAGAAAGGAGATGGAACTGTTTAAATACAGTCCCTATTATACTATGAATTTTAATGATTACAAATACGAAAGAATTGACATTGATGCAGTAAAAAAACAGTTTGAAGAACTTATCGACAGCTTCAGAAAAGCCGATAACGCTGAAAAGCAGTACGAAATTATGGATAAAGTTATCAATTTAAGAAATCACATTGATACTATGACTACCCTTGTTTCTATTAGACACAGCATTAACACTGCTGATGACTTCTATGATAGGAAAATGACTACTGTGATGAAATCAGCCCTTTACTTTACGGATTTACAACTGATTTCTATGAAGCTTTAGTTACTTCAAAATTCAGAAAAGAACTGGAAGATAAATATGGAAAATTCCTTTTCGACCAGGCAGAATGCTCCTTAAAAACATTCAGCGAGGAAGTTATCCCTCAATTACAGGAAGAAAACAAACTGTCAAGTAAATATGACAAGTTAATCGCCAGTGCAAAAATTCCTTTTGACGGTGAAGAGAGAACTTTATCACAAATGGTTCCTTACACTCAGTCAAAAGACAGAAACATAAGAAAAGATGCCGCTAAAAAAAGTTGCTGAATTCTTTTCTGCAAATAAACATGAATTTGATGAAATTTATGACAAACTTGTAAAAGTAAGAACTGAAATTGCACACAAATTAGGATTTAAAAACTATGTGGAATTGGCTTATGCAAGACTTAGAAGACTTGATTACAATGCACAGGATGTGGCAGGTTACAGAAAACAGGTGCTTGAAAACATCGTTCCTTTACATTCTGAACTGAGGGAAAGACAGGCTAAAAGACTTGGTATTGACAAACTGAAATTTTACGATGAACCTATAAAATTCAATTCAGGAAATGCTGATCCTCACGGAGATCCCTGAATGGATTTTTAAATCATGGAAAAACAATGTATCGTGAACTTTCCAAGGAAACTGATGAATTTTTCACATTCATGACTGAAAACAACCTGCTTGACCTTCTTTCTAAAAAAGGAAAAAATAGCGGTGGATACTGTACTTATATCCCTGACTATAAATCTCCTTTCATTTTTGCAAACTTCAATGGTACTGCCCATGACATAGATGTACTTACTCACGAAGCAGGGCACGCCTTCCAGGTTTATGAAAGCAGAGGATACGAAGTACCTGAATATTTATGGCCTAGCTATGAAGCATGTGAAATCCACTCAATGAGTATGGAATTTTTAACATGGCCATGGATGGGACTTTACTTTGAAAACGATGAAGATAAATACAAATTTATCCATCTTTCTGAAGCACTTTTATTCATTCCTTACGGAGTTACAGTTGATGAATTCCAGCACTGGGTTTATGAAAATCCTGAAGCAACTCCTGAAGAAAGAAGAAATAAATGGCTTGAAACAGAAAGAAAATATCTGCCTACAAGAGATTACGGAGAAATTGATGAGCTGAAGGAAGGAATTTTCTGGTTCAGACAGGGACATATTTTTGGAACTCCATTCTACTATATAGACTATACATTGGCTCAGGTGTGTGCTTTCCAATTCTGGATTAAGTCAAGAGAAAACAGGGAAAAAGCATGGGAAGAATATCTGAACTTATGTAGACTTGGAGGAAGTAAGCCTTTCTTTGAATTAATGAAGGCAGCTAACCTGAAAAATCCTTTCACTGAAGGAACAATTGCTTCAGTTATTCCTAAAATAAGGAATTCCTTGACAGCATAGACGATATGAAAATGTAATACATTAATAAAAGAATTATAAAAAGCCGAATTTAAAATTCGGCTGATTTTTGTATAATATATTCATGACCAACAAATATATCATCCAAAATAAACTGAAATATATCTTCAGTAATAACAACATTTTACTAAATTCTATAAATTTTTTTGCAAGAAAAAAATAATATTGACAATAAACATCTTAAATACATTATACACTCTACTGATAAGTTCCTCGCTTGCAGGGATATGTCTAAGGGTTTCATTAAATTTAAATATCCTCTCTGTCCTGTTATCCATAAGTTCCCTCTTACTTGTAAGTCTAAACTTTGTCCTTCCTGCGGTTTCAAATATTCCAGTATCTGGGCTCAGAATACTATGAAACATATTCTGAATATTGAACATCGGCATGTACTCTTTACTATACCCTAAAGAATGCAGACAATTTTTTTCTTCTATGACAGAAACCTACTCTCAAAGCTTTCTGCTGCCGTTAATGAAATCTTTAAGTTCTGCTTCCATAACATCAGTAAGAAAAATCTGAGAAAAAATAAAATCTCAAAATTTTCCAAAAAATATTTCACTGACTCCGACATCGTACACTACGGGCTCATTTCAATTATACATACTTTTTGGAAGGTATCTTAAATGGAATCCGCATATCCATGCTATTGTTTCTCTGGGAGGATTTAATAAAAATTTTGACTTCAGGAAAATGAGGCATTTTAATGTGGATACTATTGTCGGTCAATGAAAATACCATGTCCTCAAAATTATTCAGAATGGAGAATATAATGACAGTAAAATTAAAATGAAGGCCTTGGACACTGTTTCCAAAACTTTACAAAGAAAACAAAAGATTCTTCTTTAATGTCGGTGACGGTGACATCAACAGCACAAAGGGTATTATCAGATATCTCGGAAGATATCTCGCCCGTTTTCCTATTGCTGAATACAAGATTACTGAAATTGATGATGATAAAGTTACTTTTCTTTTTCAATGATTTAGCTAACAATAAAAAAGAAAAACTTTCATTACAATGTCTGCTGAAAAAAATTTATCTCACACATTCTCATTCACCTGCCTCCTAAAAACTTTTAAAATGGTAAACAGGTACGGCTTTTATTCAAGACATATTTCCGATAAACTTAAAAAGGCTATGGAGCCTTTTAAGAAAAAAATATTGCCGTATCAAAAATATTCATTTTATCAAAGACAGATGTACATAACTTTTGGAATGAATCCCTTTTTCTGTCCTGAATGTAAAATCAGAATGATTGTCTGGGAATTCTATCATTATCTTTATCTGCCACTTAAAAATATCATTAATATTATTTTAATCCAACATGGTTGGATATTTTGTAATACAATTTTTTTAATAACTATAAATAGAGGAGGCAATCGCCTCCTCTAAAAAGTCATTCAATATATTCATAAGTATATCTTTCTGATTATTAAAAATAAATTTACTTTTACTTATAAATAAAAAAATTGACAACCTTAAAAAGCTTATTCAGCTTAGAATCTCTTAAGGTTATCGAACTTTTTCCACCCCCACACTTGACAAAGAGCCTTTAACATAAAATCAAATTTAATTTAATTCAATTAAATAAATATAAAAACTTCTTAATTCATCCATAGTTTCTTGTGTAGTATCATCAAAATACATATAATAATCTTGTGATATTTTATATATAAACACTCCTACCAGCTATATTTTTTAAAAATTCGCAAATTTTTGATTCTTTTATTAATTTAAATGATGTATCAATTTTATTATATCTAGTTTCTACCATACTATATTCATTTTTATTAATAATATATACTTCAAATCCTATTTTTTCTCTTTTCATCATAAAAAAATATTTCCATCCATTTTCTGTTGCTTTTTTTAAAAATAATATCTTTTTGGAACATTTATAAATACATTTTCATCTATTTTTATTTTTCTTTTCCATATTAGTTAAAGAATTTTATATATTGGTTCGCCTCCAAAGGATTTTTTTATAAAAATAATTATCTACTCCACCTGGATCACTTCTCTTTAAATCATAACACCCACCATATTGTTCACATATCCCCCAACCTACCATTGTAGTTAAACAAGAATTTAATCCAAATATTAATATTACAAAAATAGAATATATTTTAATTTTTCTCATTTTTATTTACCAATCCTTTCTTTCAATTTCTTTAATTGTTCGTTTTATGTTACTGTTGTTTGTTGAATTATATTATTTTTCTTTCAAGATTTTTGAATTTCTGTTCCACTTCTTTCTAATGAAGGATTTCTAGGATCTGTATTTTTCAATTCTTCTTTTAAGACGTTGTTTCTTTGCTCTACTAAGTCTTTATCATAGTCTGCTCTAGGTATTCTCTGTGTTTCTAATATATTTATTACATTTTCTTGTCTTTTTCTCTTAATGCTTGATTTTTGCTCTTCCAATTCATCTAGCTGATTTTTTATATCCAAAATCTCCATAAAAATATATTCTGTGTCTACTAAATTCCTTGTTTAATTCCTTTCTCATTATTTTTACATCTATAGTTTGATCTTTTTCGGGAAATTGTTTAGCGTATATTTTTGAGATTCTTTTTATCATCAATAAAAAAATATAACCATCTGTATCTGTTCCTTTTATTTTTTTCAAACAAAAGGTGCTTTTTAACAGAGGTGTCTGCTCTATATTTCCCATTGCTTCTCCTAGTCCTGGAATCTTTTTGTAAACTCATGAGTATAATGCCCTTTTTGTTCCGTTTTTTAATGCTTCTCTTTCACTGTCATATTTATTTGGATCATAATTTACATCTATCATTTTCCGAAGCAAGTCCAGCCGTTAATTTTTCCAAAGAACATTCCTGTCTTTTTCACTTGTTACGCCGTCCTCTAGATTTCCTATTGATCCTAAGATAAATTTATACTGAATACAGCAATCAATGTTACTAATATAAAGTTTATTTTTTTCATATTTTTGCCCTTTCCTGAAGTTACCATAACTCAATCTTGAAAAATTATGAAAACTACCTGAGTTATATTTAGGTAGTTTCCCGCATATTTCCTACAAATTTTTCCATAAAATCTTTATAAAATTTTTTTCTAAAATAGAAGAATCATCCTCTTTAACAGATAGATATATGTATATGTCTTCAGATATTTTCTTTATTAACAGCAGTTTCTCAGATTTTTTTATTTTTTTATTTTATAAGTTGAAACACCTTTTACTTATTGATATTAGTTCACTAATATATCTTTGGCTTTCTTTTTCCGTTATAGACTTGCTTTTATGTCATAATCATTATCGACATAAATAGAAATCAATATTATTTATTTTATCATAAAAATATTTATAATTACTATATTTTTTTAAAAATAAATCCATCAGGAACATTTACAGATAATCCTTTTTGTATCTCGAGTTTATGTCTTTTTCTTAAATTTAACGAATTAATATATTCTTTAAATCTATTCGGTTCTTTTTCTTCATAAATTTTTATTCCAAACTCTTTATCTTTAGTTTCTCTTATGTTATTACATCCATTTTTCTCCACAAAGAGCAAACCGCTGTCCCTATCAGTGCAGAAGTTATACAAGAATTTAGACAAAACATTGAAACTATTCCTAACAATACTAATTTTTAATTTTTCTCATCTTAATTACCTACCCTATTTCTCAAGTTATTTAAAATATTATTCAATTCTTTTTGGATTGTCATTTCCCTTTTTAGGTATTCCAGGGTTTTTGAAAATTTTTCTATTTGGAATCCTTTATATGAGTTATTTTTGCATTTCGTCCATAGCTTCAGAAAGCCCTAACATTATCTCTTGATTTTTTTGAAATCATCAGGTTTCAGTATATAGATATTTAAAAGAATATTTTTTACATTTTTCCTGTCTGTCTTTTTGGATCTGTTTTTGTTCTCCTATTAATCTTATATAGTCTTCCTTATATCACTTTATTTATATTATTTCGTTTATATCATTTCAAATTATTTTTCTTCATTAAATATACCACATAAAGTAGTCTTCCGAACCTTTCTGTATTATTCTGGCTGGAATTCCCACCGCAGCCGCATCATCCGGAACATCTTTTAAAACAACAGCGTTAGCTCCTATTCTCGCATTGCTTCCCACTGTTATATTTCCTAAAATTTTAGCTCCTGCACCAACTGTGACATTGTCTTTTTAAAGTCGGGTGTCTCTTCCCTTTGGAAGAACTCACTCCTCCTAATGTAACTCCATGGTAAATTACACAGTCATTTCCCACAACTGCTGTTTCTCCAATTACAATCCCCATTCCATGATCGAAAAAAATTCTTTTCCCAAGTGTCGCTCCCGGATGTATTTCTATACCTGTAAACATTCGTGAAAGCTGGGAAAAACGTGCCAGAAAGAAAAATTTTTCTTTTATATAGAAAATGATTGAAACGGTGATTAACAACTGCATGAAACGAAGGATAAAGAAAAAAACTTCTATCCTATTTCTTACAGCCGGATCCTTTTGGGCTATATTATCTATTTCCTCCTTAAGCCATTTAAAAATTTTTACTCACCCCTTATTAATTAAAAATATCAGTGTTATTATTCTCTGAACCCTTATCTCCTAAGATTCTCCCAAACAATAAAAAAATTTTTACTCTGCCTATCATCTTTAAAATAAACAGAGTAATTGTCCTTTTTTATTATCTATTCCATTATTTATATGCTGCTACTGAAAGATATTTTTCTCCTCCGTCTGGAGCTATAGCCAGCACTTTTTTACCTTTTCCAAGTTTTTTTGCAAGCTGATATGCAGCGGCAATTGCCGCTCCTGAAGAAATTCCAACAAAAAGTCCATTTTCCTTGGAAGCCTTTTAGTCCATAAGCCAGTGCATCTTCATCAGTAACCTGTATTATCTCATCAACAACGTTTCCGTCATAGTTACCCGGAACAAATCCTGCTCCAATTCCTTGAATAACGTGTTTTCCAGGCTGTCCACCAGAAACAACTGCTGATTTTATAGGTTCAACTCCAATCACTTTAGTCTCAGGTCTTTCTTCCTTAAGTTTTCTTCCTACTCCTACAAGAGTCCCTGCAGTACCTATTCCAGCAACAAAAGCATCTAAAACAGGAAAATCATTTAGTATTTCAACTGCAGTAGTTTCATAGTGTTTCTGTGGATTCGCAGGATTTTCAAACTGCTGCGGCAGGAAATATCCAGGATTTTCAGCAACTATTTTTTCTGCTTCAGCAATGGCACCTTTCATTCCTTTTGCCCCTTCAGTCAGTATAAGTTCTGCTCCAAAAGCTTTTATAAAATCCCTTCTTTCAACACTTGCTGTATCAGGCATTATTATGATAACTTTATATCCTTTAAGTTTTCCGATTAATGATAACGCAATCCCGGTATTTCCTGAAGTAGGTTCAACTATTGTTCCTCCAGTCTGTAATTTCCCTTCCTTTTCTGCAGCTTCTATCATCCCCAGAGCCGCACGGTCTTTTCACACTTCCACCAAGATTATACTTTTTCAAGTTTCACATACACATCGGCGATGTTTTCATCCTTTTCAAGATTAAGTTTTACAACCGGTGTATTTCCAATTAATTCTAAAATGTTTTTCGTAAATCATTCCATTACCTCCTAGTAAAATTATTATCTATATTAACTTATTACGAACTGTTTCATTCGCAAATTGTAGCACTAAAAAAACTAAAATACAAGCATTATAAATATACAAAAATATAAATATAAATCATTAATCATATTAATTTTTATATGTATAAGTACGTTATTAAATTACATTAAATTTACATGTCAGCCCTTTATATATTTGAGTATACAAAACTATTTGTACTGTTCAAATGAAATTATAATAATTACATTTTTAGAAATTTTAAAAGAGGCTATCACAAAAATAATGTAAAAGGGGGCTCAAAAAGAAAATTTAAAAATAATGTGAAAAACTATATTTTTGAATTATTTAAAATTTTACAATGTTAAAATATAGTTTTCCCATATATTATATTTAATTTTTACTCTTTTGAGACAATCCCTTCATATCTTCTATTTTTGAGACAGCCTCTTATTTACTTTTCAATATCTTTTTAAAAAAATGCTCTTTATATAAAGGCTTTTCATTATTATAAGGATCATACATTAATACCTGGATATTTTTCAACTAGAGGATTATCATTTTTTTACTTTATTTGAAACTTCCTAGCAATAGCACTGAATTCATCCTTTGTCATAAATTCCCTCGAATAAATCATTATATCTGTTCCTTTTTGCATATGTTGCCGCATCAATATTCTTTATTTTTCGGATTATTTTTTTTGACTTCATTCAGAACATCATAATATTCCCTTATAAGATTATCTACTATCTCAACAGTTTTTTCCTCTTCGTTCGCCCTTACAAACAGAGTGTAGGTAACCCTATTTTTTTCCGCTTCAATTTCCTTTATATCTTCTTCCATTGTCTGGTCGGTAGTTTTTCTTATGTCTGATTTTTGGAGTATAGCCTTCATTCTTAATATAATTCAAAATCTCAGTCTGTTCATCATACACAGGTTTTGAAGGTGTTTTTCCAAATTCAGGCAAAGGTGAAAACTTTGTTGTCTTTGCAGAAAATCCAACAGTTGCTAAAACTGTCAGCAATAAAATTATACCCAATTTTCTTTTCATCTATAAACTCTCCTTTTTCTGTCTAAATATGGGTTTTCTTCAGTTTTTCCCATAAGCCTCTATCCGGTATAGATAATCGCTGTATTCTATTTAGTGTTCTTTTTCATACTCTTTTCTTGCCTCTTCAGAGAAAAAAACTTCTTTCATATTTTTTTCTTTGTTTATTTTTGTCTTTAATATGAAAAATTTCCTCCAGGTCAATATTATAATCATTTGCAATAGCAATTATATAATAGAATATGTCAAAAAGTTCCTCCTCTATTGTTCCTTTTTATATTTTTCACCATTGTATCTCAGATTTTTTTCCTTATATTTTTCAGCCAGTTCTCCAAACTCTTCAATCAGTTTCAACACAAGTCTCGGGAATTTTTCCTTTTTTTCTTCTTCACTACGGTTATCTTCTGTGTTCTTAAGACTTCCCTTCTCAATATGTTTTATAAGAAACTGTATCTCTTTTAATGTCATGTCTTTATTATTTTTCAGCCAAGTTACTCCTCCTTATAAATAATACATAACAATACTACCTTAACCTTTTTATTTTCTTAAGTTTTGCATTTTTTTAGAATTTGAATTTTACATTTGAAGATTCAGGTCTTCCAACTGCTTTTTTTCTCTTTAACATAGTTTATGAATGAAGTTTCAACACCTAAATGTGTATTTACTCCTTCTCTTCCAGGAGTTGAAGTAATTTTACCGAAAGTTGTATATCCGTCTTTTCCTGCTGCAACATATGAATTTGTTCCTACAGTATAAGTTTTTGTTTCGTCTATTGGAACCCATTTATTTGTTTTTGCATCAAGTACTTCCACTTTTTTAACTCTTGTTCCGTGAGTTCCTTCCTTAGTTGCTTCAAATCTTATTCCCGCTCCATATGGGAATGCTCCTGAAGATCCACCGTCAAGTGAAAAATGCAACGCATCTTCTATAACCTGTTTAATTTCTGCTCCATTCATTTTCAGTATATAGATTGTGTTTGAAGTAAATGGAAGTAATGTATAGGCATCATCATATGAAATTTTTCCAGGCACAAGTGAAATTCTAGTTCCTCCTGAGTTCATTATTACCATGTCAACATTACCTGTTCCCATATTTTTAAGCATATGTAAAACTGCTTCAGATACAAGCGTTGTAGCTAGCGATCCTTCCGGATTTTTTCATTAGGTATTCTGTTTGCTGATCCACCTGGTATTTCTTCTGTTATATTACCTATTTCTTTTTTACCAAGTTCATTTTTCCTTTTTATATCCTTCAAGAATTTTTCTGAGCTGTTGGATCTTCTTTTACAAATTTTTAAATCTTTACGGCTGTTTATAAATTTAATAACATCTTCTTTTTCTTTTCCTTCAAGCTGACTCTTTTCACCTTTTTCATTTTTCACTTCAAATAAGCTATCTCCAAGAACTATTGTAGGTTCTGCCTTTAATTCAGTTATTACACCTTTATCATTAAATTTAACCTTCATATTTCCTACCAGATGAGAATAGCTCCATGCTTCTGCAACATATACAGGTTCCCCTGCTGGAGACATTATTTTCTTAGGATATTCAGCAACCGGTTTCAATCCGTATTCTTTGAATCCTTCTCCTAGAAGATAGTGAGTATCCCCTGTTATAATAAGGTCTATTCCTGAAACTTTTTCAGCTATTTCAAGGTTTTTCTCATATCCTGCGTGTGAAAGGAAGATTATTTTGTTAATTCCTTTTGCCTGAAGTTCTTCTACCATTTTCTTAGCTGTTTCAACTTCATCATAGAATTTTATATCTTTTCCTGGACTTGAAGATTCAACTGTTTTTCCTACTACATCCAATCCTACAATGGCAACATCCTGCCCCTGTATTTTCTTTATCATATAAGGAGTCCATTTTCCTTCCAGTATACTTCCTTTATCAGGAACAACATTTGCTGAAACTACCGGTATTTTTAAATCATCAAGGAAGTTTTTCAGAACTAGGTTTCCATCATCAAATTCATGGTTTCCTAGAGCAAATAAATCAAAATGCCCAACATTCATAAGAGCGGCATCAGCTTTTCCTTTAAATAATGTATAGTAAAGAGTACCTGAAAGAGCATCTCCCGGCATGTAATACAAGATTATTCTTATTTGATTTCTTTAAATCAGATATTCTTTTGAATCATTCTTGGCATTCCACCAACATTAACAGTAACTTTTTACCATTAAGAACTAATTCCATTTTTCTTCTTCAAGATGTGAATGGTGATCATTAATATGAATAACATTCAGTTCCAATGTTTTTGGTGAAAGAGCTTTTTTGAAGACGCTTTCTTTTTAGTAGCTCCCATAGCTGAAATACTTAAAAGCTGCAGCCAGTCCTAATAAAATTAATTTTTTTCATATTTCCTCCTATAAATTTTTTTATTTTTTTATTCTCAATATAATTATATCCTAATTTTTCTTAAAAAAATCAAAACTATATTATTTCAATGATTCCGCACCACGCTTATTTTACGGGGATATTTTTTTCCTTTATTGAATTAAAAGTATTTACTTAATGCCGGAGATTCAAAAGAATCAAGCCATTTTTCCTCTGGAATTGTACAATATTTGGCATAATACTGTGTTGTAACTTCTACAGGATCCTTTTTCATTTAAAAATAATCCTTCCTCCTGTATTATTCTTCCATAAGTAGTCAGAGATGAATTAAAAAGCATCCATCATTTCTGTATTTTTATGGTCTTCATGAAATGAACGTAACAAGACCTGTTTTTATGATAAATCTGCAACGGAAGTCTCCTGAAATATTTCCTTTATATTTTTTTATATGCTGAATCAAATTTTTTTCATCCTTAAAGGGATCCTTTAGATTACCTAAAGAAACCATACTTATTAAAAAGAAATAAATATACTGCAAATTTTTCATTATTAAACCATCCTTTCTTAATTTTTAAATATCCTTATCATAAATATTATATCCTGATTTTTTAAAAAAATGCACACTTATTTTTTTATTTATATTTCCCTCTAATACTCTATATTATTTTTATCCAGATATTCTTCATAAGATTCGTATTCATTCCTATTACCTAAAAATCAAACCAGGCATTATAGTAAATTCTGCATTCTTCTATATATTCTTCATTATCTTTTCCCAATTTTTCAGATATTTTTGGAAAATTTATCTAAGTTATTTAACATTTCTAATTTTGCATCTTTTTTTCTGCACAGGAATTTCCATCTAAAAATTCCCCACGGCAATTCATGTATAGAAAAATTTATATAATTTGATAAAAATCTGTATTTCTGCTTTAATGCCGGCAAATAATCCGGTTCTTTTTCTAAAATTTTATCAGCAAAGGTATAAACATTGTCAATTCCAAATTCATCATATACAGATTGTGCAAATTGCAAGGTATAATCATTTTCTTCTTCATCTCCAATTAAAAATTTTTAAAGCCTTTTACTCCTCCATTATCTATATCTTCTTTTTAAAACTTCTGAAAAAGCTGATATAAATTGGGGAAATATTTTAATTTCTCCCATATTTATTAATAAAATCCTGAAATTCATCAATATTTACTTCATCATCATAATTTCTTCTTTTATATTCCTGTAATAAATTATATCTTTCTTTTTCTTTCTTTTGTCGTCAGATATTCATTTTTTGGGTATTTCAGAAAAATATCCAAGTAATCTTTAAAAATCATTTTCATTTATAAATTCCCCTTTTAAATATAAAAAAATAGCTAACTTCCTAATTTCCCTGACATAAATTTTCGTTTTTTGCATATTCAGAATATTCACTTTCTAATTAAAAATCAAAATTTATTTTTCCAACTTAATTATATCCTTTTTCTATAATATACTCTATTTGTTTTTCCTTTGCTATAAATTCTATAAAACAGATATCCTATAAAACCACCTGCCAAATACTGATTAACTAAATTTTATAAATTAAATAATATAAAATTCACCTGTAAGATTTGCTTTTCAAAAGAATTGACTTATTTGAAAAATGGTATATTCAAATTATCAATTAGTTATACAAAAATAATAAATTTAAGGAGAGATGATATAATGGCAATAAGTTTAAACAATGATACTTTTTGAAAAACAAATATCTAACGGAGTTACTCTTGTGGATTTCTGGGCTGAATGGTGTTCACCATGCAGATTTCAGCTCCTATTTTTAGAAGAAGTTGCAGAAGAAATTGGAACTAAAGCGGTTGTTGCTAAAGTTAACGTAGATGAAGAACTTGAACTTGCTCAGCAGTTTGGTGTACAAAGCATTCCTACATTGATTTTATTTAAGGATGGAGCACCTATTGACATAATGGTGGGAGTTCAGGACAAGGAAACTCTTGTAGAAAAATTACTAAAAGCACTTTAAAAACAATAATTTTTTCTGAAATTTTTCATTATCAAGTAATAAAGCTGCAAAGATTAAGGGAGTTGTCTCAAAAAGAAAATTTTAGTAAAATGAATAAAATATAGTTTTTATATATTATATTTATTGTTTTACTATTTTGAGACAGTCTATTTTTGGATGCAGCTTTTTCTAATTTAAAATTATAAAAAAGGAGGCGTACTGCCTGACAAATCACAGGCAGAACGGTAAAAAATATGTACGATTCAGTAATTATAGGTTCAGGTCCTGCAGGGCTGACTGCGGCTATTTACTTAAGCAGGGCAGGACTAAAAAAATGTTATTATAAGCGGGACTCTTCCAGGTGGCCAGCTTACATCCACAACTGATGTTGAAAACTTCCCGGGTTTCCCAAAAGGGATATCAGGTTTCCAGCTTATGGAAGACATGGCACTGCAAGCTGCAAATTTCGGTACAGAAACATTGAAGACAACTGTCACATCAATTGATTTTGACAGCAGACCTTTTAAAATTCATCTAAAAACAAGAATGTACTTGAAGCAAGATCAATAATCCTTTCAACAGGTTCATCTGCAAAATACCTTGGAATTGAAAATGAAACTGAAAGTATTGGAAATGGTGTAAGTGCATGTGCTACTTGTGACGGATTTTTCTACAGGGGAAAAGAAGTTGTTGTTGTAGGTGGTGGAGATACTGCCATGGAAGAAGCTACTTACCTTACAAAACTTGCAAGTAAAGTAACTCTTATTCACAGAAGAAATGAACTTAGAGCTTCTGCAATAATGCAGGAAAGAGCACGTAAAAACGAAAAAATAGAATGGAAGTTAAACTATACACCTGTAAAGGTTATTACTAATGAATTGGGAAAAGTTTCAGGAATTGAACTACGTAACAATGAAACAAATGAAGTGGAAACACTTAATACTGATGCTATTTTTGTTGCCATCGGCCATAAACCAAATACTGATTTTTTAGAAGGAAAAATTGAACTGGATTCAAGCGGTTATATTATAACTGAAGGGAAATCTTCAAAAACAAATATTCCAGGGGTCTTTGCCGCAGGGGATGTACAGGATAATAAATATCAGCAGGCAATAACAGCTGCAGGAAGTGGTGCAATTGCCGCTCTTGATGTGGAAGAATATTTAAATGAAAATGAATAGAACTGAAACTTTTATATAGAAAAATGTATGGAGGTTTTTAAATGTCTGATGGACACAAAACTCCACCGGAATTGGTGGATTATATTATTAAAGTGGGAATAGATAAGCAACTAAACCCTTATTTAAACTTATGCTGCTTGGAATTTTCGGAGGAGCTTTTATAGCCCTTGGAGGAGCAGGAAATATTATTTCATCTTCCACTCTTGTAAAAACTGATCCGGGACTTGCCAAATTTTTAGGAGCGGCTGTTTTTCCAGTAGGACTGATTTTAGTTGTAACACTTGGGGCTGAACTATTTACAAGTAACTGTCTGTTATCTCTTGCATATGTAAATAAAATTACTTTAATACAAGTGATTAGAAATCTTGTAATTGTTTATCTTTTTAACTATGTTGGAAGCTTTATAGTTGCTTATATTACAGTAAAAGGTGGAAGTTTTTAATCCAGATTCACTTAATTATTTACAGGATATGGCAACTCATAAAGTTCATACTGCTTATTCACTTGTTATCAAAGGTATACTATGTAATGTCCTAGTATGTGGGGCTGTCATCCAAAGCTATACTTCAAGAGATACTATCGGTAAATTAGTTGGAGCTTGGTTACCTATTATGCTATTCGTTCTTATTGGTTATGATCACTCAATAGCAAATATGTTCTATCTAACTGCCACTAAATTAGTAAATCCAAGTTTATTTTGGAATTTCTTCTATATTGTACAATCTATTTTACGTTACAATTGGAAATATTTTTAGGAGGATTAGCAATAGGATTACCTCTATATTTTTCATATTATAAAAAAATTAGATAATTAAGACTTTAAAAACTGTCTCAAAATTTAAATTTATGAATTTTTGAGACAGCTCATTTATTATTGTTTTATAAATTTCCTTCGACTACTATAATAGTTGTGTGTTTTAAAGCTTCTTTTTAACCAGTCAGTAAAATCTCTTAAAAACTTTTCTTTCTAAGTCAGATATATGTTCTAAGTTATTTTCTATTTCATTTATAATTTTTAACCAATCATTTTTCTATCCAATTGTCAAAAGCAGACATCAAGTTCTTGCCTAAGGCTTCCATTAGAAGCTATCTACAAATGGATATATTATTTTAAAATAAGGAAGTAAAATTTCATAATCCTGAAGATAACCTTAATGGATTATTATAGCAGTGCCAATCTTTCCACTTTGCTTCCCAATTGGAAGTATTAGAAGTTTTAAGAGGATTAAAGTCTATTAATATTCTTTTCACCTTTTAGGTGCATTAAGTCTTAATTCTAAATATTTTTTTGTTTTTTTCATTAGTTGATGAATTTAACCATACCATTTTTTAATTTCACCTCTATAAAAATTATAAATTAATAAATAAAAACTAGACTATCTCAAAAATTACAAATTAATACAGGAACTATATTTTCATTTTGAGATAGTCTTATTTTTAATTATTATTTTTATTAATAGATTGCCCTGAATCCTATTCCGCCTCTTATATTGTGGCCTTTTTGTGTCATATCCGGTGTTTACTGTTACTCCAAATCTTGTGTTGTCTATTCCAATATTAAGGTCAAATTTTCCGTTTCCTCTTCTATCTTCCTTTTCCTTTTCAAGATTATACCAGTCTGCTGATGTATAACCTACTCTTGCCCTGTTACCTGTTTGCAGTCTTCCCAGCTCGTTTTCATATGCCGCTGATAGTCCTACTGATAACTGGGTTTTTACTGCTAAAGGCTGGACATATTTGAATTCTACTCCAACTTCCGGTTTTACTGAGAAATAGTCATTTCCTTCAACTTCTAATCTCATCTGTCCTGTTTCTTCCTTTATGTCACTAAATCTTCCATATTCCATCTTTAATGATCCATATGGTCTTAAATGGGTTCTTTCGCTCATTCTTATGTCATAACCTAACTCATTTTTCAGGGATACTCCATATGTATTGTATGCTGATTTTGCTTCAAATATATCATCAACTACTAGATACTTACGTTTCATTTCGTTTCTTCCAACAAACACATCTCCACCAATTGTCCATTGCAGACTTCCATTATGGTCTGTCATCGGTGACATTGTCTTAAAGATTCCTGCCTTTAACATTGTCTGGCTTTCTCTTGATTTTCCTACATCTTTAAATCTAAAGTTGTTGTTTACTGCTCCTGCATACCAGCCTGAACTGTTTCCTAACTTAACAGTTCATTTTCATGGATATAGGCTACTCCATATGCATTACTTGTGTAGTCAATTACTCCTGCAGTATCTGTATTATATTCATCCCTCATACCAAAGGCTTTTATCTTATTGGAGTTTTTAGTTGTATTTCTCCATTCGTTTCTTAAATAGTCAAATTCCTTATCAAGCGCTTTTCCTGTTGCATTTACCCTTTGCTGAACGTTTGAGTACTGGTGTCCCTTCATCTGATCCACTGCCTGTGCAAATAACTGAGGCTCTCCTTTTCCTATTTCATTTAATTTATCAAATAGAGCTTTTTCTCTAGAATTTACACCTTCAACTCCATATCTCTGTTCTAAACCGTCCATAAAGTTATATATATCCTGATCTTTCGCAAAAGCTGTATAAGGTATCTTAGATAGATATACTGCATTGAAAGTATCGTCTGAATTTTTGAGTTCCAGTAGCTATCCAAGTTAAACTTCCTGAAGTAATCTTTAAAGTTCTTTCCAGTACCTCCTGAAGTTAATACACTTATCTCATCATTATATGGTTTTTAATATATTTTCTCCTATTTTTAATATCTTTGCTAGTTGTATATCTTGATGCTTCTGTTCCAAATATCAGGTTAATATTGTTTTACACCTGTTAAATGCTGCAATCCTTGGATAGGATTTGTGTAATTTACTCCTGATGTATCAACATACATTCCCAACTCTGATGCTATTGCAACAGAAGGTGTATTTCCTAAATTAGAACTTGTTAAATCCAGTTCTGTACTTCCCACTGTTACTCTTGATGCATTTGGTGATGCAACTGTTGTGTCCACAAAAGTTGGTGTCAGAATATTTCCGTCTCTGGAAACTGTAGCCGTTCCATTTCCTGGTGCTTTAATTTCTATACCTGCTACTCTTTTAGTTGTATCAGTCTGTTTCTTTGTCTGTACAGCTACTGCTCCATTTGTTGCAGTAGGTGTAACACCTTCATTTTTACCTTTTGATAAATAGATTCCAGTATTGTTGTTTCCGTCAACTATGATGTTACCATAGTTCTTAATTACAGCTCCATTTTGTACAGATACTCCTACTATTCCGTCATTTGTTGGATTAGGAACTGTTTTAATTGTTCCGTAGTTTTCTCCGACAGCATTGTTATCCAAGTGCATACCGGTAGTATTTTTTCCACTTAATTCAATAGTACCATAGTTTTTAGCTATTGAACCACTTCCAGTAGCATACATTCCTATACCATTATCTTTTTCAACTTTAATAGTACCATAGTTTTCAACAGTTCCTGTCTGAATAACATTTCCATTATCATCTGTATAACCTGCTACCATTCCTATACCATATAGTTTATTTGCTGTATCGCTGGCACCAACTTTTATTACAGAATTGACAGTGGAGCTTCCATTTACTATTGTTCCACCGGAAATACTGTACATACCAACATTTCCTATTCCACTGCTGAAGTCTACATCTCCTAAGTTTGTTACATTACCTGCTGCATATATTCCATAGTTGTTACTTCCTGTTGATATCAATGCAGTTCTGTTTTCTATATTTCCTGTTGTATCTGTTGAATATATATATACAGTGTCATTCCCTACTGTTACAGGGTTTGCTGGATTTATTGTCACTGTTGTTCCTGTTCCTTTTACAACATATCCATAAGAATTGTCTCCAATTCTCATATCAGCCTGACTTAAAATATTCTGATTCTGTCCTGTTGCAAATACTCCAACAGACTGGTTATTACCAACTTCTATTGAACTTCCAGACGCTAAAGTTACATTTGGAGTTGCTGAACTTGCATATTGTCCATTTGAATATACACCAACTGAGTTATCTCCTACTTTTACCTTTCCACTTGCAGACATATCTATAGTTTTTCCATAGATACCATATGTGTTATCTCCACCTATTATATCCTTATTGTTATAAATTTCAGTATTCTGATCTTCAGTATACATACCAATGTTAGGTTCAGTTGGAGAAGTTGAAGCTGCTATATTTATCGTTCCTGAGTTTTCCATTCTTGAACTAGCTTCACCAAACATTCCTGTTCCTATTTGACCGTTTACATTTATTGTTCCGTTATTAGTTATAGTTGCTCCTTCTCCTGCCATTCCAACAGATTTAGTTCCTGTTGTTGTGATTACTCCCTGCTGTATCATTTAGTGCAACTGCATTTGTAAATGTTGTTCCTGCCTTATTATTTTTAGCAAATATTCCTATTGCACCTTCACCGTCCAAGTTAACATCCCCTCTATTTGTAATATTTACTTTTCCTTGTCCGGCAGCTCCTGTTCCAAATTCATCTACAACAACGTTTCCAACAGTATCTGTTCTGTATGCAATTCCTAATAATCCTATCGATTTTTCTCCACTTACGTTAACAGAGCCATTATTTACAACTTCTGAACCATTTACTGCATATATTCCAACTGCATTGCTATTAGCAGAAGAATCTTTTTCAACATTTATAGTTCCACTATTATTAACTTGTCCATAGTTAACGAAAACTCCTACTCCACCTTTATCAGTTCCATCTGTTCTTGCTACATCTACTGTTTTCCCACTTACAATGTTTACCTGAGCTTCTGTATTAGTTACTGCTTTGTCACTTGAGTTAGCTTCAAGTCCTACAACTTGTCCATTATAGAATTCATTTGCATCAGCAGAGCTTAATCTTGCAGTTAAGTTTTCATTTACATTCAGCTTTAATCTTTGACCTAGGACCTTTTTAAAGAAGAACCCACCAGGTGTTGTATCTCCTTCATTTTTATCTGTTGCAACATCAAAATTAATTGTTCCATTATCTATTGCAAGTTCTTTAAATTTATTGAAAGTTTGTCCGCCTTCAGTTCCAGGATTAAGAACAATTCCCAATGAATTTTTTATTGCACTTAAATTAGAAACATTTTGAGTTCCCAGGTTATTCAGATTTATTCCAACAACATCATTTGAATATACTGTTACATTAGTTGAAGATGTTGTTATAGGTCTGTGTGAACTAGAGAAATCAACATTCATCAATGTTGAACGTCCTCTTAATTCTATATTGGAATTACTTAAGTCTATTTCCCCCTGACCATCAGAATATGCGGCATAACCATTTCCATCATATTTTAAAGTTGCTCCTGTTAAGTCAATTTTAGTTCCTGTGTCATATGCAGCTGCTCCTGCTGAACCTCCATTTACAGTTATATTTGCATCATGCAAAGTTATTTGAGCCTGATTTTCTGCATAAACTGCAAGCCCTTCCTTTGTTGTTCCAGCTTCAACATTTATATTTAATTTATCTCCAGCATTGGAAGTTATTGTACTTCCAGTACCTTTACTGTATAGTCCTGTTGCCCCATTTGTTGCTTTTATATTTGCCTTATCTGTTGGATTAGGCCCGGCTTCTATTGTTGCTGTTCCTGTATTGTATATTCCGGAAGATTTTTTACCATTTACTTCAAGATTTCCTGAAAATTCAAATTTTCCTTTATTAGAAATTCCAATATTTTTCTGCATCTCCTATATTACCACTTGGATCTGTGTCTCCAACTCCTGATAATTTAATAGAACCTGTGTTTTTACCTTGGCTAAATTTATCAGTATACATACCTATACTTTGTTTAGCTTGTAAATCTATAGTACCTTCATTTACAATGTTATCTATTGTAGATGCTGTAGTTCCTGTAGCTGCCATACCAACAGTTTTAGTAAATCCTTTTCCAACTGTTATAGTATTGTAGTTATAGATATGTTGAGCTTGACCATTTGAGTGTAAAACTGTGTTTCCACTTCCTGTATAGTCATTTCCATCATCATCTATTCCTGTAGCAGTAATATCTTTCTTCACTTGAATACCATGTTTATCTGTTCTTACTAAACTACTATTTTTAGCACCATTTCCAAAAGTAAATGTTCCCCATTGTAGTAGAGTCAAGTATCATGTCATTAGTATTGTTATCTGAATAATCTTTAAGTCTTAAGAAACCTATATTCTTTTCTCCAGCTACTTCTATGTTTAAATCAGATATATTTGCAATAGGGTTAGTATCATTAGCTCCTGGTGCTGATTCTCTTGCTACTGCTGACAATGATTTTCCAATAGCCATACCAACATTTTCTTCACCATTTACAGTTATTTTCTTACCAGTACCAGAAGTTACTGTAACCATATCATAGTATTTTGACCATGTAGGATATAAAGGATCTGTTTGAGGCTTTACGAAAATATTTTTCATTCTAGCACCATAGTTATTTTTACCATTAACTATTATATTTCCTAATGATACATCCACTTTTAAATACTCCACTATAGCCATAAATATATTGTCCAAAGTCCATACCTATACTATTTTTGGTTATTGATAATTATCTTTCCATCATTTATAGTTTTTATGGTATTCTATCTGGATCTACCATTCTTTCTATATCTATCATAATACCTACAACGTTATTACCACTTGCTAGTATTATTTCTCCTGTATTTAAAAGAGTAGAACTTGATTGAGGGTGATTACGACTAGTTGCCCATAATTGATGTTCTATTCCAACTAAAACATTTGAATTAACAGGAACAGGAATACCATGTAAAGTTAATTTTCCAGCAAAATTTGATGTTCTATTACCAGGAGTATAGTATCCACTATAGTCTCCTCCAACACCTGCAGGGTTATAACTTATAAAACTTTTTGTCCAAGATCTTCCACCTAAGTCAGTTAATTCATATTCTCCAGTGAACATAGTATTGTGGTCTCTTAGGTCATTTATGAAAGTATTCATTCCAAATTGAGGTCCATTACCTGTTTGTCCTGTTGTTAAAGAACCATTCTTAGTAGGATCTAAAGTTGTCTCAACATTAAGTTTACCTTCCCATTTTGTTCCTAACCAACCTGGAGCTGCTCCAGCTGTTATTTTAAAAACACCTTCAGTAGAATATTTTTCATAGTTTTGGACGATAATATTAGTTTGTGTCATCCCAATTGTTTGGTTTTGAATAAAACCTCCTCCTACAAAGTTTAATGCAGGTGGATCAAAAGTTGTAGGTGTAATTTCCGCTGGTGCAGATGGTTTAACTGGAGATAAAATAAATCTAGGCTCAAATGTTGGATACGACACTTCTGGTGTTGTTGGTTTTATAACTAGGAGCCTGTCTATCTATAATTTTAGGTTTTATTCGGCACTTATTTTTTTATTTCAACATCAGGTTCATGAACTATTCCTAAATTTGTTGATCCATATGAAGTTGAATTTAATCCAGTTTCTAAAAATTTATTTAAATTTCCAGTTGTATCTCTTGTTAAAACTTCATCTTTTTATTTTATTTCCTCTACCTTTATATGTACCATTCCAGTTATTGTACATGTAATTAGTTCCTGTTTGCCATGAAGCCCAAGGTGATTTTACAACATGGTCTCCCTGTTCCATAAGCTTAACAAGTTCAAAAATTTGTCTTCTTTATCAGTTTGTTATTTTTCTTTTCTAGTTTCCTTAACTAGAATATTAAAAATCCTTTATATCTGTAGAAATTATTTTTTTCTGACTTTCAATGTTGCTGTCATTTTCAGCAGAGAAAACATTATTTGAAATGCTTATCCCTCCTGTAATTAAAAATGTAATCAATGCAGAATCTGTATACTTAAAACCTTTACATGCAAATGCACACAATCCTTTCCTTATTCCTCTTAAATTATTCGTCATTAGTATTTCTCCTTTTATAGTCTTTCATATTTTTAAATTTATAACTTCAATTACTCCGAAAAGATTATATTTTGTTATCTCTCATAATTTTATTAATAGATTGCCCTGAATCCTATTCCACCTCTTACATTGTGGCCTTTTGTGTCATAGCCTGCATTTACTGTTACTCCAAATCTTGTATTGTCAATTCCGATATTAAGATCAAATTTTCCGTTTCCTCTTCTATCTTCCTTTTCCTTTTCAAGATTATACCAGTCTGCTGATGTATAACCTACTCTTGCCCTGTTACCTGTTTGCAGTCTTCCCAGCTCGTTTTCATATGCCGCACTTAATCCTACTGATAACTGGGTTTTTACTGCTAAAGGCTGTACATATTTGAATTCTAATCCAACTTCAGGTTTTACTGAGAAATAGTCATTTCCTTCAACTTCCAGTCTCATCTGTCCTGTTTCTTCCTTTATGTCACTAAATCTTCCATATTCCATCTTTAATGAGCCATATGGTCTTAAATGAGTTCTCTCACTCATTCTTATGTCATAACCTAACTCATTTTTTAGGGATACTCCATATGTACTATACGTAGATTTCGCTTCAAATATATCATCAACTACAAGGAATTTACGTTTCATGCTGTTTATGCCTGCAAACACATCTCCTCCAATTGTCCATTGCAGACTTCCATTATGGTCTGTCATTGGTGACATGGTCTTAAAGATTCCCGCCTTTAACATTGTCTGTTCTTCTCTTGATTTTCCTATATCCTTGAATCTAAAGTTGTTGTTTACTGCTCCTGCATACCATCCACTTGAGTTTCCTAACTTAACAGTTTCATTTTCATGAACATAGGCTACTCCGTAAGCATTACTTGTGTAGTCAATTACTCCTGCAGTATCTGTATTATATTCATCCCTCATTCCGAAGGCTTTTATCTTATTGGAATTCTTTGTTGTATTTCTCCATTCGTTTCTTAAATAGTCAAATTCCTTATCAAGTGCTCTTCCTGTTGCATTTACCCTCTGCTGAACGTTTGAGTACTGGTGTCCCTTCATCTGATCAACTGCTTGAGCAAATAACTGAGGTTCTCCTTTTCCTATTGCATTTAACTTATCAAATAGAGCCTTTTTCTCTAGAATTTACACCTTCAACTCCATATCTCTGTTCTAATCCATCCATAAAGTTATATGTATCCTGGTCTTTTGCAAAAGACGTATAAGGTATCTTAGATAGATATACAGCATTAAATTTACCTGAAATATCTTGAGTTCCAGTAGCTATCCAAGTTAAACTTCCAGAATTTAAGTTAAATTTAGTTTTTCCATTTCTAGAAAGTGTTGAAATCACTCTATTATATGGTTCTAAAATATTTTCTCCAACTTTTATATCTCTACTATCTGTATAGTTTGTAGCTTCTATTCCAAAGATTAAATTAACATTTTTAAATTAGTCAAATGTTCTAAACCTTGTATAGGATTTGTAAATTGTCTTCCAGAAGTATCAACATACATACCTAGTGAACTAGCTCTTGTCAATGAAGGAGCTTCTGCTAAGACAGTATTTCTTAAGTCTAAAGTTGTGGCACCAGCTGTTATTTCATTTGGTTTTGCCGGAATAGTATCAACAAGAGTTGGAACTACAGGCTTTCCATTTCTTTTAATTGTAGCTGTTCCATTTCCTGGAGCAACTATTTCAACTCCATTGATTTTTTTACCAGTTGGTTCTATTCTCTTTCTAACTACTCCTTCAGCTCCATCTAAGTTAACTGGATCATTTCCTTCGTTATCTCCACCATTAGCTAGAAGAATTCCTGTGTTTCCTTCACCTTTTATTTCAATAGTTCCATAGTTTTTAATAACAGCATTATTGTTTGCTACTACTCCAACTATACCATCTTTTGTATTATTTGGAGCTGTTCTTATAGTACCATAGTTTTCTCCAATGGCACTGTCTGTTAAATACATATCCAATAGAGTCTTGACCACTAAGATTAATTTCTGCTCCTACATGGTTTATAGCTATTGAGCTACTTCCAGCAGCATGCATCTCATACTGCCCTTCTCCAACTACATCTATTTTTTCCATAATTTTCAACGTGACCTGTTTGTTTTTAGTACTCCATCTTTATCTAAAATAACCTGCAGCCATTCCAATAGAGTAATTTTCATTAATAACATCACTTTTTCCAACTGTTATAGTCGGTTGACTAGCTGCTCTAGTTGCCCATTTACTGCTTTTTGATGTAGTACTACCCTATATCTCTTACATTTAATATTCCTACATTTCAACTCCAGCACTAAAGTCCATATCTGCTAGGGTTAGTGATTTCTCCACTCAGCATAAATACCATAGTTTTTTTATTACCAGTTGTTCTTAATGGAGTATTATTAGTAATAAGTGCAGTTTTATCACTAGAATAAATAAATATACTATTGTTTCCTAATTTAGTTTCATCAGTAGAATTACTTTCTAAAAACACTCTGAATAACAGGAGTTCCAGTTATTGGATCAGCAGGAATTTCTTTAGTATCTAATACATAAGCAAAGAATTGTCACCTATAGTCATTTTAGCACCATTTATTACATTGGCAGCAGCACTTCCTGAAACAAAGATTCCCTTTGAATTATTTCCAACTTCTATTTTCCCCATCTGTCACATTAACTTCACTAGGACTATCTACAACATTGGCTAATCCAAAAATTCCTACACTATTATTTCCTAACTTAATTTTTACCAGTATCATGCCAAATATATACTCCATATATACCATAGTTATTATCTCCACCAATAATATCTCCTGAATTAGATAAGTTGGAACCATAACCATCTTTTTGAAAATTTCTGAAAAATTCCTATATTTGGATTATCTTTAGATACAGAACTTTTTAAATTTATTACTGCTCCAATATCACTTCCAATATCTGAACTATGAGGGTAGCATCTGTTCCAGCTGTAGCATATATTCCAATTCCTCCTTGATCAGAGTTGATATTTATAGTATTCATATTGTATACTTGACCACCAGTTGATAATATTCTATAGCATTATTTCCTGACATATTTATAACACCGTAATTATGTCCTTGATTAACTGGATTAGAGCCGAATGAAGCGTTATTAAGAACATACATTCCAATAGCAGATTCACCGTCCATATTAATAATTCCAGTGCTTAGATTTTCAACATGAGTTTGCGAACCTCCAGTAGCTTGGATAGGATTCCCATCAGGATCTATTCTATGTGCCATTCCAAAAATTCCTACAGAACCTTTTTCCACCAACATTAACAGTTCCACCATTGTTAATTACTGCATCTCTTACAGCATAAATACCAACAGAACTACCATTTGCAAAGTTGTTTTCTTTTTCAACATTAATTGTTGCTCCTGAAGCAACATTAACTACGCCACCATCTGCGTATAGACCTACAGAACCAGTACCAACTGGAGCATTCCCCTTATCAGTTCTGTCAACATCCACATTTGTATTAGTTTTCTAAATTAATTCCATTTCCAACAAAGTTTGTTAATCCTACTGCTGTCTGTTCACCAAGTTCAGCTATATCACTACTACTTAATATGGCTCTAACATTATTTCCTGATTTTTAAATTTATTGTAGCTCTTTTCATTATAAGGTTTCTTGTTAAGACATAGTCATTTGTTTTTTCATTAGCAGGATTAAGAGCTCTACTCTTATCGTAGTTGCTATCTATATCAAAATGAAGCTAAACCATCTATAGTGGCTAACTTATAGTTTTTAATCCCACTTGCTACATGCACTTCTGCACCATTAAGAGTTCCTTGAAAAAGTGTATTTGCTAAAGTAGAAAAAAATTTAAAGATGGAATATTCTTTTAAATTCATAATAACAGCATCCTTAGAATTAACATAGAATTTAGCATCTGTTAATTTTATTGGGAATGGATTTGCTAAATCTCCACTTCTTTCAAAGCCAGTTGAATTACCATAGAGGCTAATCTTTGAATTTCTTACATCTATATTTCCATCATTCACTGAATATAGGGCATAACCATTACCATCATAGTCAATAGTTGAGTATCTTGCTTCCACATTACTAGTAGCACCATCAGAAACAATAGCTGAAGCTCCATCTTTAACTTTCATATAGAGACCATTTGCCAATGAAGTTCCATTTGCAAATATTATTCCATCATTTTTTTGCATAAAGAGCTACACCCTTGATTTGTAACAGTGCCATCATCTTTTTTTACCATCTATTTCTATTTTAGATTGATTAGTCTGTACTTACGACATGTGGTGAGGGAGTAACATTACCATTAGCATAGACTCTATATTTTTTTCCAGTTGTTTCAGCTTTTAATTTTATGTTAGTTTTTTCCATTTAAATTTATGTCTGAATAGTAGGAATAAATAGCTACTGAATCTCTTGTATCTATATTTACATCACCATTTTACTTTGATTGATGAAAAAAAGTACTATATATTCCCATATTTCCAACACCATTTTTATTTCCTTTATCTCCTGCCAGTGTTGATTTGTTTATATTGATATTACCCGTGTAATCAATCTCCACGATCACTATAAAGAGCTATATTATTTTCTCCACCTTTTAATTGCTATATTTCCATCAGTGGCTTTTGACTTCCCCCACTATCTACTAAAAATCCCTATAGATTTTTAGCAAATTTTTCTATTTCTAGTTGTGGAACTTTTACATGTAATTTTGGATAATATCCTTTTAAATATATACCAATTATTTCTTCAGCTAAATTTTCATCTCCACCAACTTTATTATGATTAGCCTTTTTACTATTTGCTACATTAAGAAGAGAGTTTTTCAGGAACATAAGCTGGAATTGTAGCATTATCTTTTGCACCCTATTACAAATCTAGCAGTATTTCTAGCATTTTTAATCCCTCTCCACCATAGCTTATATAAAGTCCGACACTATTATCTCCTTGAAGATTTATTGGTTTATTCATAATAAAATTAGATTTTGCAGAGAATTCATCACTGTCATAAGGGTCTATAAATAGACCTATACTGTTTCTACCATACAGATTAACTTCCATCATTTATAAAAGATATATCACGAGGCCCACGCAAAGTAGAGTTTCCACCATTATCAGCACTAAAAACGCCAAAATATCCTTTTTCACCATACATACTTATTTTTCCAGTTTTATTGTTTACATATATATTTTGTGTTCCAGTATAAGACGTTGCTGTATCTCCAGCATAAGCGAAGATAGTATTTGAACTAGTCTTAGTATTTCCATCTTCGTAATTCATACTAACAATGTTTCCACGGTTTTCTATAAGGTTTACTCTATTTCCTGAATTTCCAGCAAAGTTTGTTTGGATATATCTTACTCCTGTCCCTCCTAACTCAATTGTACCTCTATTTACATGATATAGTTCTCCATCTTGGTTATTTTTGAAGTCTATATCGTCAGTATACTTTCTTATTTCATTGAATTCTTCTGTTGATATATGTCCATCTGTTTTTAACTTATCAAATTTATCATTTGGATTACCTTTTGATTCAAAATGTATGAATACTTGTTCATCTACATTATTATTTTTCATTTATTAAAGATAGTTTTTGAATCTTTTTCCAAAATATGAATAAGGTATATCTACAAGAGACATAAAAAAATGTAGGAACATCCCCAGAAATATTAAAGTATCTCTAGGAGGTTCAACTGCACCATCAACATTCATAGGTTTTACTTGTATCTGTCCTCTTTGGTAATTTTTAAGTTGAATTCTGTTTACAGTTCCACTCTTCTTTTTAAAACTTCTCCTTTTTCTACAGAAGTTTGATATAGGTTACCATCTGCCCTCCCTATACTATTGTCTGTATGCCAGTATGAGTATTTATTGTTTATTCCATTGAACTGTCTTCCAATGAAATTAGCGGAAGGAGCACCTATAGGGTCATTTGGCTCGTCAATAGTTGGAGTAACTGGAACTCTTACAGTTGTTTCTTCAAAGAAAGGAAATTTAAAAAGTATGATTTTCTTGAGCCTTTCTAGTAGTACCTTTTATCTATAATAACTGGAGTAATTCTGGTACCTACTACAGAAACTGCCGCATTTGGTTCTTCTACAATATTTAAGTCTGTACTTCCATAGCTAGTACTTTTTTAAATTTGGAACTGCTATATTTTTAGCTAATGAATCAAGAGAACCAGTTGTATTTTTCTGTTATAATTTTATCTGCTATTTTATTTCCTCTACCTTTATATGTGCCATTCCATTTGCTGTATATGTAGTTTGCTCCCGTTTGCCATGAAGCCCAAAGGTGATTTTACAACATGGTCTCCCTGTTCCATAAGCTTAACAAGTTCAAAATTTGACTTCTTTATTAGTTTATCATTTTTCTTTTTGCTTCCCTGAATACCTGTTTCATTTCATCTATCGAATTATTTAAAATCTAATCTTGCCCTGCTTTTGTAGATTCACTTTCTCCACTGTTAAAAAAATTTCTTCATTTCCATACGAAAATGCCCCCGTTACAAGAAAACTTAGCAATAAAGACTTACTATATTTTATATTTTTATATCTCTTAGCAATATTCCTAAGTTCCTTTTCTATCCTTCTTAAAGTTCCATTCATATTTACTCCCTTTTTCTCATTTATTATATTTTTAGAAAAGATTTATCTGTTTTTCTTATAATACCCTTTTAACTAGAAGTATATCAAAAACAAAAAAATTTAATCAATCTTTTTATAAACAAAATATGATAAATATTTTGAAAAATAAGTAAAAATAAAAATATAAATTTAAAAGATAAAAAGGCTTTCCTCATAATGTAATACAAAAATCACATTATGAAAGAAACCTTTTTATTTATATTTTTAGAATAATATTTTTACTATTTATCAATTTGCATAAATCAAATCAATTCTAGTGAGAGCATCCGATCCACATTCTTTTTTTCAGCGATTGCTTCCACACCTGGTAATGGTTTACCTTCAAGATATTCAAGTGAAGCTCCTCCACCAGTTGAAATGTGAGAGAATTTATCAGCAAATCCCTAATTGGATAGCCGCAGCGGCTGAATCTCCTCCACCGATAATTGTTGTAGCTCCTGCTAATTCAGCAATTGCTTTACATACTCCCTATTGTTCCTTTTGCGAAGTTTTTCCATTTCAAATACTCCCATTGGTCCGTTCCATACTACTGTTTTTGCACCAACTAAAAGTCATTCTGCGAATAATTTGATAGATGCTTCCCCATGTCAAGTCCCATCCATCCGTCTTCGATACCGTCTACAGAAACTGTTTTTGAATTCTGTATCATTTTTAAATTCTTTAGCTACTACTGTATCTACAGGTAAGATTAATTCTACACCTTTTGCAGCAGCTTTTTCAATTAATGATTTTGCAAGTTCAACTTTATCTTCTTCAAGTAATGAAGAACCTGTATTTTTCCTTGAGCTTTTAAGGAAAGTAAACATCATTCCTCCACCGATTATTACTTTATCAGCTTTATCTAAAAGATTTTCGATTACTCCTATTTTATCAGAAACTTTTGCTCCTCCTAAGATAGCAACTAGAGGTCTTGCAGGATTATCTACAGCTCCTCCTATAAAGTTTATTTCTTTTTCTACAAGGAATCCTACTGCTGATTCTTTAATGTTTGAAGCAATTCCAACATTTGAAGCATGTGCTCTGTGTGCAGTTCCAAATGCATCATTTACAAAGACATCTCCTAATGAAGCCCAGTATTTTCCTAATTCAGGATCATTTTTAGATTCTTTTTTACCATCAAGATCTTCAAATCTTGTGTTTTCGAACATCAAAATTTCTCCATCCTTTAATTCTGCTATTGCAGCTTCTAATTCTGCACCTCTTGTTTCAGGTACAAATTTAACAGGTTTTCCTAATACTTCAGACAATCTTTTTGCAACAGGTGCTAAAGTTTTAGAAGCTTTATCTTCTTCTGCCTTAACTTTTCCTAAATGTGAAAATGCTATAACTTTTCCACCATTTTCCAGAATATATTTTAATGTAGGCAATGCCGCAACTATTCTGTTATCATCTGTGATTACCCCATCTTTTATAGGCACGTTGAAATCCACTCTTACAAGTACTTTTTTTCCCTTTTTACATCCAAATCTTTTAATGTCTTCTTAGCCATACTTCCTCCTATAATAAATTAATTTTTTTCTTTATTTGTTAAATTATAGCACTGTTTAACTGTATTTTTCAAGAATTATTTATTATAAAAGAGACTCTAAAAAGAAGTTATAAAAGTTAAAAACCAAGTATAACCCCAGTTACATTGGGTATAATTAGTATATAATCTTTTTCGGCTCTTTTGTCCAACCATAAATAACCCATATCAAACATGAAAAAGAGGCAAATAACGGTTGCTAAGGCTGTGATTTAGTCCTGACAGATTAGCCATAATTTGCGGGATATATGCTATAAAGACAAAAACTCCTATAAATGCTCCAATCGAACCAACTATTTTTATTAATTTTACTCATTTTTACTCATTTTATTACTCCTTCCTTTTTTTCCTTTTGTTTTTAATTAGTTAACCTTATCCTATTAAATGTATACACTTTTTTTGAATTTCTTTTGGTATCTATTAAATACCAAAAGAAATATGATTTTTCCGCCCTCATTTATTTTTATCTGTAGTACTTGTAAGTCTACAGACAATATATTATAACATTATATACAGGAAGTACTTACTTTTGTAGTATACCAACTAAAAGGAGAGTAATAAATTATAGAAAATAAATTACATACAGAACAAATCCCTTTTTAAAAACTCTTTCTATTGTTGAAGAGAGACGAAGCTAAGAATATTATATGAACTCGCCTATAATCCTACTTTACGTTATAGTGAATTGAGAAGAAATTTAACACCAATTACACATAAAATGCTTTTCCACTCAATTAAAAAGGTCTTGAAATGGACAATATGATTATTCGGAAAGAATACCCTCAGATTCCGCCTAAAGTTGAGTATTCATTATCTGAAAAGAGGAGAAGTTTTCTTCCTGTTATGAAACTGATGTGTGAATGGGGACGTAACTATGTTGTCTCAGATGAAAATGAAGTAATGTCTGAATAAAATTCGTTAAAATCTTATAAATAAAATAAAAATACATCTATTAATTTAAAATATACTTTTATTCTGTTATCAGATATACCTTAAATAATAAATGTATTTTTATTTATTTCAATATTATTTTACTATGCTTCTATTACTCTTTCACTTTTCAGTACACTTTCATTGAAGCTTCCCATTTCCTTGTCCACTACAGTTGAAATTACCATTGCTCCATTTACATTTACTGCTGTACGTCCCATATCTATTATTGAATCTATCGGGAATACAATCGCTACCGGATCAAACGGCAGTCCCATTCCTCCAAGTACAACTGTTGCCGCTATATAGGCTGTTCCTGGAACTCCTGCCATTCCAAATGAACCTAATGCTATTACTGTTATAAGGCTTATAAGGAATACAGGTGTAATCGCAATTCCATTCATGTTTGCTATCATTATTGCAATAACTGCAGGGAATACTCCGGCACATCCGTTCATACCTATAGTTGTTCCAAGTGTTGCTGTAAAGTTTGCTGTTGGAGAACTTACTCCCACTTCCTTTTCCAATGTTTCAATAGTTACAGGCAATGTTCCCATGCTTGAAGTTGTTGTCAGTGCAAGAATTAACGGTGCCATTGCTTTTTTATAATATGTAAAAGGATTTATTCCATGTATTGCAAGATTTATAGATTGCATCACAACTACCAGTGCCAGTGATATAAACATTACAATCAGATAAGTCACCAGATTTTTAAATACTTCCAGTCCATAGGAAGCTGTCAGATCAAACATTAATGCGGCAACTCCATAAGGAATTATTTTTATAATAGTTGTTGTAACACTTGTCATTACTGCAAATAGTGCTGATGTTACATCTTTTAACGGCTGTATCTTTTCAGGATTTTTCAGGCTCATTCTGTTTGTTGCAAATCCTAGGAACGCAGCAAATATAACTACTCCTATTACGCTTGTTTCAGACATTGCCTTAAATATATTTGAAGGATAAATGAAACTACTACATCAACAAGACCTTTATATTCACCTTTTCCTGTCCATGCTTCCATTCCTTCAGGCAACTTCATACCTACTCCCAGATTAAACAGCATTGCAACTGAAATTCTATAATTGCTGAAATTGCAACAGTTACTGTATAATAAACAACTGATTTTTCCAGTTAATTTTTAAATTTTTCGTTATTTTTGAATTTATTATTGAATTATAAACTGACAATCCAACCAATGGAATAACAACCATTTTAAGAAGACTTGTAAATCCTCTTCCCACCAGTGAAGCTGCAGTTGTTACATTTTTATAACATCAGGTACCCTGTTCTGTCCCCTACCATACCTAAAGTTGATTGAAATACAATTCCTACAGCAAACCCCAATACTGTTGAAATAATTACTCTTGTGAAAATTTAAATTTTTTTCTTCAAATTTACATTTATATGGACTAATAAAAAGAACAATAAAATTAATATTCCTATCCATATGCTTGAAAATAATAATGTTGACATTTCTTTCCTCCTCTTCTGCTAAATAATTCAGCTCAATATGTTTTCATATACAAATATATCATTTGTATACGAGTATGTCAAGATTTTTAGATTTCATCTATATTTTTTTAATTAATAGAAAAATTTACCATTGATATATTTTCCAATTTTTCGTTACAATTAATAATATAATTTTTTAGGAGGGTAAAATGGAAAGCTGGTTATTTTTAGGATTAATACTGCTTGTTGGAGCTGTTTCAAAAAATCAGTCCATCATAATAGCATCAATTTTTGTAATGATATTAAAAATTTTTACCATTTACAGACAATATAATGCTTGAATTTAAGAAAAAAAGGGATAAACTGGGGAGTATTAGTTATTACAATAGCAATTTTAATTCCTATAGCTACTAAGGAAATAGGATTTCTTGATCTCATAAATGCTTTTCAATCTCCCTATTGGCTGGGTTGCCATATTAAGCGGTATTGGAGTTTCCCTACTTTCAGCAAAAAGGTGTAAATTTACTTTCAGGGTCAGCCTGAAATAACTGTTGCCCTTGTTTTTGGAACAATAATCGAGTTGTTTTTCATGAAGAGAATTGCAGCAGGCCCTGTAATTGCAAGTGGAATTACATACTGCATTTTTACAGATTATAAATGTTATATGGAAGAAATAAAATATATCTGAAAGATAAAAAGGATGTCCCAAAAAGAAAATTTAAAAAAATAATGTAAAAAGGTACTGACTCCAAAAAGTTGGACACAAGATTGAGTGCAGTACAAAGTCATATTTTTGATTATTTAAATTTTACAATATAAAACAGGATATGAATTTAGGAAAAGTCATCTGTCCGAGCCTTTAGGCAAGTTTTTTTGACTTTTCCCTAATGAATGACTGTTTTATATAAGTAAAATTTAGTAAATGAATAAAATATAGCTTTTTACATATATTATATTTAATTTTTACTATTTTTGAGACATCCCTCTTTTTATTTGAGATTATAATATTTTTTTATTAATATCTAAACATTCTGATATTATCAGATCCTTTTTCATTTACCCAACGTTTTCAATATCATTCCCTGTTTTGCTTTCAGAGATAGTTTTATTTTTCCCTTTTCCGTCTATTTTTAACAATAGTTCCCTTTATAAGATCTATATTTTTTCATTTGGATGGGAAGTTATAAATTCAATATTATCAACATCTTTAAAAGAATTATTTATAATGGTGATCAGGGATCTACCTTCATTTGTACGCTCATAGGCAATTACATCATTTACATTATCAGTAAGCAGTTCCTTAAATTTTTCCATATACAAGAACTCTGTTTTCCCTTCTTATTTTTTTATAAGTTTTTTATACCATTTAAATAAATCCTTATCCGGATATTGTTCATATTCTTCATTTCTATTTACTTTGGAAGGATTTTTCCAGATCGTAAATAAATTCATCCCAGAGCATAGGCTTTCTGCAGTAAGGATCTGTAGCTCCCCCACATACCTACTTCATCTCCGTGGAATAACATTGAGCTCTATATATGTCATCTGGAAAATTGAAATAAGTTTCAATATATCCTTTGGCTTTATATTACTGTTAATCCAGTCTATTGTCGTATTTGGATGATAATTTGAAGCTAAATCAGGTCTTATTCCATTATATCCCTTTTCAAGCTGTTTACCTTCCTCCAGATTTCTTCCTACCTTGTCATTTACAATTCTTGAATAAAGCCTGTCTGTATCGTGCGAACCATTCAAATTCTGTGAAGCCTGCAATGCCTGAAACGGATACCATGTTCTCTTTTCCCTCAGTTCATTGAAAAAATCCTGTGCAGTAAGTTTGTAAGTTTCTCCACCTTCTTTTCCCTGATTTACAAAGTATCCTATTACTGTTTTCAGCCATTCGTAATTCATGACAGTATCAAATTTATTACCGTCATTTATATCTCCTGAAGCATTTCCCCACAGCTCGGCAGTTATATAGGAATCATCTTTTACATCCTTTACAACTTCACGCCATTCATGCCAGAATTTCTGATTTTCCAGACAGTTTGGAACATCAAGCCTCCATCCGTCTATTCCATCATCTTCCTGCCAGTTGTCAGAAACTTTTCCGTCAGGTCCGTACATCCATTTTCTTGTAATATTAAAGATATACTCTTTATAGTGTTCATTGAATGTGTTGAATTCAGGCAACGAATTAAATCCTGCCCACGCATTGTAAATTACCCTTTCTTTATTTGCATTTACAGTGAGATAGGCATCTTCATCAGAAAAATAATCTTCTACCGGTACATGCTTTTCAAAGTCTGTAAATTTATACCAGTCCTTGTATACAGATTTTTCTCCGTCAGCCATTACCATATTAAATGTCCAGTGCCTGTCGCTGCTGTGATTAAACACACCGTCAAATATGACTCTTATTCCGTTCTTATGTAATTCCTTTATTAAATCAGCCATTATAAGATCAGATTCTGTCCATACCCATGTTGCTGGATCTTCTGTTTCTCCATATCCGTTCTTTCCTTTATTTTCACCCTTCAGATTTACTTCCAGAAGTTTCAGTTCACTGTTATTAACTGCATTTTTCCCAAGAACATCGATATACGTCTTATTTCCATAGCTATTGCTTTCAGATACGTCAACATTGTGTTTCTTACCGCTTGTTCTTATTGTTCCAAAATCCGGAGAAATATGCCTGAAATCATTTGCTCCATACTTATGGTTCTGATATGAGAAAAACACCGGATTTAGCCAGACAGCATTTATTCCCAGTTCCTTCATGTAAGGAATCTTCTCTTTAATTCCCTGCAGGTCTCCACCGTACATTCTTGCATATTTTTAAGCTGTAATTTATATTTTTTTCCTTTTTCCTTTTCCCATGAAACCTGCTGATTAAAATCAGAAGTCCATCTATTTCTGTCAAATTTCTCTTCATTTTCATTTTTAGACCATTTATATTTTTTTCTATAAAGTTCTGTTCATGAAGCTCATTCGCTTTAAATGCCTCCGGACCAAATTCATTGAAAATAGGGTCATTGTAGTTATTTCCATTATAAAAATCTGTCAGGAAATATATTATACTAGATTGCTTCCTTGGACCAGTTAGGTATTTTAAAAATCTGAATATCTTCCGATGAAGTTTTTACAGACAGCCTCTTTGGTTTTTTCTCGTATGACAAATCTTTTCCGTCAAAGTATGCTTTAACTCCACCATCTTCCAGAACGAAGAAATAAAGAATCTTTTTCAACTTCCTTTCCAAAGTCGATTATTCTTTCAAAATAGTCAAAACCATTTGTTTTGTCCCTAAATCTTTCCAGCTCATAAATCATCTCATAATTGTCTTCTTCGTTAAGAACCACACTTATATAAGCTCTTTCCACATCATTCATCTGGGTTCTTATTTTAAACTCATATTCCCTGTCTGAAAGCTTATTAAAATATTTCAGGCTCTCATAATTATGAACTATTGCTTTAAGGTTAGTTTTTCTATCTATGGCTTCAAATACAAATTTTCCTGTACCAAGATCCCCCTGTGGAAACAATGCTCCATTTTCTCCGATTATAAGCTTCAGGTTTTCATTTTTTTCGGATACCATTCATTATCAATCAGATATTTATATTCATAAGTTCCTTCAGATAATACCAGTTCAATCTCATAAAGAGTATCTTCTATATGATGGACAGGCTCATCATCTGCAGTCCATCCATTAAAAATTCCTGATATTTTTTTATTTCATCAGCTTTTTCAAGATTAAAATCCTTTATATCCAGTTTCATTCTATGAAATTTTTGTTTTTTGAAAATAAAACCTTGTTTTTCAGCATCATAAGTTATCAGAATATCCAGTCCCTTCTGGAATCCTGTTATTGGTTTCGGAGGAGTATTCTTTTCTGCCTTTGCTTCAAAATCAGTTGCAAAGGGAGCCGTATGACTGTAAGTAACTCCTCAAATTTCCATTTTCATCTTCCAGCGAAAAAGAATAGCTTCCCGGTTCTATATTTGACCATTTGCATATGTATATTCCGTCGTTTCTTTTTTCAGCTCTATTTTTTTGTATAATTCGTTGTTTCTGAATATTAATACTCTGCTTTTTCATTTCTCTCCCAATTCCTTTATATATAAACTTCTTATCCTCTGTTTTCCAGATATGGAAATCTATATTTCAAAAATACTTTATACGCTCTGTATGTTTCATACAAGTCAGCCTTAGAGGATATTTCAAACAGTGAATGCATCGATAAAAGTGCCGGTCCTGCGTCTATTGTTCTTATTCCATAGTAGGCAAGGAATTTTGCAACTGTTCCTCCTCCACCTTCGTCAACTTTTCCAAATCCTCCAAATTGATATTTTATATCATTTTTATTAAATATCTGTCTTATTTCCTGAATAAATTCAGCATCTGCATCATTTGCCGATACTTTTCCTCTGCTTCCTGTATATTTTGCAAATGCCAGTCCATAAGAAAGTCTTGCAACATTTTCAGGATCGTGAACAGATTTAAATACAGGATTCATTGCAGCAGTAACATCTGATGACAATGCCTTTGAATTCCATAAAGTTTCCCTCAGAATCTGATCATTGTAGTTTTCTTCAGTCATTGAAAGAAGTTTTCCTACAATTAATTCAGGCAATGTTGTCTTCAAGCTTGTAGAACCTTCACTTCCTATTTCTTCCTTATCTGTAAGATATACCATTACAGTCTTTTCAGGATTTTCCACTTCATAAAGGGCTCTTAATGAAGTATATGCACATATTCTGTCATCCTGACCATATCCTCCTATCATGCTCTGGTCAATTCCAACATCTCTTAATTTCCCTGCCGGAACTACTTCAAGTTCTGCTGTAATAAAGTCATCTTCCTCTATTCCATATTCTTCCTTAAGCTTATTAAGTACAAGCTGTTTTGTCTGTTTCTTTACATTTTCATCATTTACTGGCATATTTCCAAATAAAAGTTTCAGTTCCTCATCCTTTGATAACTTCCCTTGTATTTCTATCATCCTGAACTTTATATGACAGATGTGGAAGTATATCAGGTACACTGAATACAGGGTCTGTATCCTTTTCACCTATTGAAAGTGTAACTTTTTCCCATCAGCAAGGAATACTACTCCATGCAGTGCTAAAGGTGTAGCTGCCCATTGATATTTCTTTATTCCTCCATAATAATGTGTATTTAAAAGGGCAAATTCCTCTTCTTCCTTTATTGGATTAGGTTTTTAAATCAAGTCTTGGAGAATCAATATGTGAAACTATCATGTTAATTCCACTTTTTAATATCTTTTCCCACTATTACTGCAATAAGGGTTTTTATCCCTATTATTAAAGTAAACCTTATCTCCTGTTTTCAATTCTGTCTTTTCGTTTATATTCACAAACCCATTTTTCTTAAGTTCTTCTTCCGTAACAGTTACAAATTCCTTTCTGTCTTTGCAGAATCAAGGTATGCCTTATACTCTTCCGAAAATTCAAAAAAATTCTTTTTCTCATCTTCAGTATAATTTTTTTCCATAAATTTTTCCCTGTTCATATATATACCTCCTATGTTAACTTTATATTCCTATTTTTGAATAGTAAATTGTATCATTTTTATAGGTTTTTAGTCTATACAAAAATTTTTAAGTACAACAACCCATAAAAATAATACAGATATAAATTTATTTAAAAAAATATTATAGTAAAAAAATAAAACGGATATCTGAAAAATTTCTTTTCCGAACCAGTGAATAAGTCCATTTTATTTCCAACAAATATCCGTTCTATACAATTAAATTTTTATAAAATAAACAGTAAACATTTTTTTATTCCCGTATAGTGCCTTTTTTATGGCTCTGTCAAGTATGCCTGTCAGATAGGCAAGTGTTACTCCATAATTTGTTATAGGAACTCCTTTTTCTTCTGCTATCCGTATACGGTTTAACATATTCTTCCTAGTTATCATACATGAACCGCAATGAATAATGAGGTCCACATTTTCCATGTGAAACTCCTTCTCTTTAAAAGTTGCACCATTCTGAAAAATAATCTTCAGATTGGGGTTTATTTTTTTCTTTAGAAGATTAGGTATTTTTACAGTTCCTATATCTTCATGTGAAGTTGTATGAGTACAGCTTTCTGCAATCAGGACAGTTCCTTCCTTCTTATTTTTCAGTTCTTCCAGTGCCTCAATCCCTTTGATAAACTCCCTTATATCTCCCTTCTGTCTGGCAAACAGCATTGAAAAACTGGTTAGAGGTATATGGTCAGGAACTATTTTATCCACTGTTTTGAACACCTGCGAATCTGTAATTACAAGGTCTATTTTCTGAATTTCCTTTATTGTTTCCTCAAGTTCAGTCTCTCTCACCACCACTGTTTTTATTCCGTTATCAAGGCATTCCCTTATTACCTGAACCTGTGGCAGTATGAGTCTTCCCTTCGGAGCTTCTGAATCAATTGGTACTACAAGCACAACTGTCGAACCATAGGCAACCAGATCTCCTATTAATGGTGGATCTTCTTCCTGTTCTTTCAGATTTTTCAGTATTATTTCCAATAAGTTTTCCCTTTTTAAGTTTATATTTTCATCTAAAAAACTATCTCCTGAATTTTCCTTCCTTAATTTTTTTCTTTCTTCCTCTTTCAGCTGATCAAGTTTATTCCAGACAAAAACATAAGGTATCCTGAATCTCTGAAAAAACAGCTTCGCTTCCTTTTTTTCCTCCTTGTCTATTTTTCCGGCATTCAGAACATATATTGCTAAATCTGTCTTCTGCAAAATTTCTTCTGTCTTTTCAACTCTCATTTTTCCTAAACTTCCAACATCATCCAGCCCTGCCGTATCTATAATCCTGACAGGTCCGTAGCCTATCAGCTCCATGAGACTTGTAGACTGGATCCAGTAGTTGTTCCGGGAACATCTGAAACCAGTGAAATTTCCTGATTTAGCAGAAGATTAAAAATACTCGACTTTCCAGCATTCCTTCTTCCAAAAAAGGCTATGTGCTTTCTGTTTGAGTCAGGCGTATTTAATCTTTCCATCATAGATACAGATCCCTTTCTCCTGCCTTCAGTTTATCTATATTTTTCAGAACAAACTGTTCCAGTTTTTTATTTTCAATTGTTGCCGCCTGTTCCTTCACAAATTTTTCCACTTTTGCAAGTAATTCCTTATCTCCATAATCTACCGCATATTCCACAAGTGTTGTCAGGGCATTTGGTTTACACAAATTATGAATCTTTTCAGATTTTGCTATTTCCATGAATTTTTCTCCAACTCTTCCTGTTCTGTAGCATGAAGTACAGTAGCTAGGAATATATCCTGCCGCCATAAGATCTTCGATTACCTGTTTTGGGCTTCTTTCATCGGCAGTGGCAAACTGATTTACATTTCTTCCCTTTATGTGCTCTTCATATCCTCCAACTCCTGTACATGAACCTGCACTTACCTGAGAAATTCCGTGCTGCAGAAGTATTTCCCTCATTTCAGCTGTTTCCCTTGTTGACAGTATCATACCAGTATATGGAACTGCTATTCTTATAATTGTAACGATTTTCTTAAATGTTTCATCATCCAGCAGATAAGGGAATGTTTCCAGGTTTACTCCTTCTGCAGGTCTTAATCTTGGAACTGAAATTGTGTGGAATCCTACTCCAAATCTTTTTTCCAGATGCTCATTATGCATCATAAGTCCTAATACTTCAAATTTAGGATCTGCCAGTCCAAATAAAACTCCAGCTCCTACATCTTCTATCCCTGCTTCCATTGCCCTGTCAAAAGATGTTGTATGGTAGTCATAGTTTCCCTTTAGGCATTTAGGGTGAACTTTTTATAAACTTCTTCATCATAAGTTTCCTGGAAACAAAATGTAAGTTCCTATTCCTTTTCATTTAATCTTCTGTAATTTTCAACTGTTGTTGCAGCTATATTTACATTTATTCTTCTTATTTTTACCATTTTTTTATTATAAGTGTCGTAAATTGTATCTATTGCTTCTAGTATATATTCTATATCACAGTTTACAGGGTCTTCCCTGCTTCCAGAGCAAAGCCTCTTATGTCCCATTTCTTCAAGAATCATAACTTCCCTTTTTTTATTTCTTCCATTGTAAGCCTTCTACGATGAAATTTGTTTTTCCCTCTTGTATCCACAGTAAACACAGTTATTCACACAAAAATCACTTATGTAAAGCAGTTGCAAAACAGAACTACCCTGTTACCATATACATCTTTTTATTTTTCCAGCTATCTGAAACATTTTTTTCAACCAGATCGAGCATCCTCGATATGTAAAAGCTTTTGCTATGTCCAGATGTGTTATTTTTTTCCTTGTTTTCTGCTTTTCTAAGTATTTCAGTATGTCTTCCCTTGAAGGATTTTTCCTTCTTCCAACAATTGAAATATTTTTCTCTCTGTCAATTTTTACATGTTCCTTGAATCTTTCCATTAATTTCATCTCCTTTTTGGATCAGAAAGCTTTTGAAATTGTCATTTCAAGCTTCTTTTCCATTAGCATATAGTATTTTAAACCTCAACTATCATCTCGCCTCATAAACTCTTTTAAAAATCAATTTTCATGAATTTCCAGTATTTCTAAATGTTTTAATCCATTTCTTTTTTTAGAAACTGTAGTTTTCACCTGTATTTCAGGATGCTTCCTAATTTTCCTGTAAATGCATTTATTTCATCCATTGTTCCAAGCATTATTATTGAAACTACTGATACACCTTCATTATGAAAAGGAAGTCCCATTCTTCCGTAAATATGCTGCTGAAAGCTTTGCCACGATGTTGTTAAATTCATTCTGATGCTCTTTAGCATTTTCCATCATAACACTTTATTACTGCTATTCTTTTTTCATAATTCCATTCCTTTCAAGTCAAATTTTAGAAAATAACATTCCCTATCTAATTTTATTATATCTTTAAAATTGCTTAAGTCAATAAATTGAAAAAGATTATTTTTCATTTGAAAATCAAATAGTTTTAATAGCAAAAAGGAGGCTGTTTCAGAAATTTAAAAATGAATACATTTATTCATTTACTAAAATTTTTCTGAGACAGTCCCTCAAATATTTTATATTCAGTTTTATTTCATTTCGCTTAATTTTGCTTCAAGCTTTTTACCTTCTTCTTCATATCCAGGTTTTCCAAGCAGTGCAAACATATTTTTCTTATACGCTTCAACTCCCGGCTGGTCAAACGGATTTACTCCAAGAAGATATCCGCTTACTCCACATGCTTTTTCAAAGAAGTAGAAAACGTATCCTAAGTGATAAGGAGTAACTTCAGGTATATTTACACCAAGATTAGGAACTCCTCCATCAATATGTGCCAATATAACTCCGTCAGTAGCTTTTTTATTTACATAATCTAAAGTTTTTCCAGCTATGAAGTTAAGTCCGTCAAGGTTTTCCGCATCTTTTTCAATTACATATTCAGATTCAGGTTTTTCTACTGAAACTACTGTTTCAAAGAACATTCTCTGTCCTTCCTGAATGTACTGGCCAAGAGAATGCAGGTCAGCTGAAAAATCTACAGAAGATGGGTAAAGTCCTTTTCCATCCTTTCCTTCAGATTCTCCAAACAGCTGTTTCCACCATTCAGCAAAATAGTGAAGTCTTGGCTCATAATTTACCATTATTTCTATATTTTTTCCTTTTCTAAGAAGAATGTTTCTTACTGCCGCATATTGTAAAGTCTGGTTTTCTTCAAGTGTTTTTCCACTGTAGTCTTTTACAGCATCTGCAGCACCCTTCATTAAATCATCGATATCTATTCCTGCAGCTGCAATTGGCAATAATCCAACTGCTGTCAGCACTGAAAATCTTCCTCCAACATTGTCAGGTACAACAAATGTTTCATATCCTTCTGCATCAGCCAATGTTTTCAATGCTCCTCTAGCCTTATCTGTTGTAGCGTATATTCTTTTTCCTGCTTCTTCCTTGCCATATTTATCTTCAAGCATTTTCTTGAACACTCTGAATGCTATTGCAGGTTCAGTTGTAGTTCCGGATTTTGAAATTACATTTACTGAAAAATCCCTGTCTCCTACTAAATCTATCAGATGATTCAAGTAAACTCCACTCATATTCGTTCCTGCAAAATAAATTTCAGGCCCTTTTCTTTTTTCCTTAGGCAGATTGTTGTAAAAACTGTGTGATAAAAATTCAATTGCCGCTTTTGCCCCAAGATATGATCCCCTATTCCTATTACAATAAGAACTTCCGAATCAGATTTTATTTTTTTCTGCAGACTTTTTATTCTTGCAAATTCTTCCTTATCATAATCTTCCGGTAATGTCAGCCATCCAAGGAAATCATTTTCCTGCCCCACTTTTTAGATGTCAGAACTTCATTTGCCAGTTCAACATATGGTTTTTATCTGTTTTATTTCTTCATCACTAACAAAAATTTTTTTGCAAATTGATAGCTAAAATTTAATTTCATCTTTTCTACATCCTTTCCATATTTTTACATATAATCTATATTTTTTTGTTCTAATTTCTATAAAATTTTTAGAAAATATTATAAACAAAAATTTTTATATCATACATATTTTATAAATTTAATTATCTTTTTATAAAGTATAACAAAAAAAGTGCAGTTTTTTTCAAGACAGGGCTAAATAAAAAGTCACATACCGGAATTATTCTGTATATGTACATAATCCCGATAGTGACTTCATAATTTTTCTAAACTATTTCCCATTCTTTGGCAAATAATTCAACATAATTTGGAATCCAAGGTACTCTGCCGAATCTGCTTTTCTACATATAAGTAAGGTGTGTGTTATATAAAGTTCCATCAAGGTTTTGAACCTTTACTCTGACATCGTTATTCCATTTAGGCAATCTCATTGCTTTTGCACCATCTTCTCTTATTATTGTAAATGCTTCTGAAAAGGTCATAATACCAGCTCCTTCAAATAAATTATTTATATATTTTCATATAAAAATCAGAGTTTTTCCCCAAATTACCTGCTATATCTGGTTATATTTCTAATTCATTTAATTCTTTACACTATAATTATAATACAAAAACAATAAAAAGCAAGATGCCTTTTCCTATTTATTTTACATTTTTAAATATTAATTTTTAGCATTGTTCTGCCGGCATTTCAAAAAGATAGCTGATTGGCTCATCCTTTGCTATTCTTTTTATTGTTTCAGCAAATATTTCACTTGCTGACAGTACTCTAAGCTTGTCAAATCTCTGTTCTTCTGACAGATAAATACTGTCTGTTACAACAACTTTTGTAAATACTGATTCCTTCAGTCTTTCTATTGCAGGACCTGAAAATACAGCATGTGTCGCACATGCATATACTTTTACTGCACCTCTTTCTATAAGGGCTTTTGCAGCATTGCATATAGTTCCTGCAGTATCTATCATATCATCTACAAGAATTACTTTCTTTCCGTCCACATCTCCAATTATATTCATTACTTCACATTCATTTGCCTTCTGTCTTCTTTTATCTATTATTGCTAAAGGTGTATGAAGCCATTTTGCCAGTCCTCTTGCTCTTTTAACTCCTCCCACATCTGGTGACACTACAACTGTGTCTTCCGGGCTGAATCCCTGTTTTATAAAATGTTTCGCCAGAATTGGTAATGCTTCCATATGATCTACAGGAATATCAAAAAATCCCTGTGCCTGTCTTGCATGTAAATCCATAGTCACTACTCTTGTAGCTCCTGCTTCTGCCAGTAGATTTGCAACTAATTTGGCTGTTATCGGCTCTCTAGGACTTGCAGTTCTATCCTGTCTTGCATAGCCATAGTAAGGAATTATAGCTATTATCTCCTCTGCTGAAGCTCTTCTCAACGCATCAATGAAAACCAGAAGTTCCATAAGACTTTCATTTACCGGATTTGAAGTGGACTGAATAACAAATACTTTACAGCCTCTTACACTTTCTTCAGGTTTTATAAAAACTTCACCATCTGCAAACCTGTTCATTTTTACTAAATTTAAACTCATTCCCAGGTCTTCTGAAACTTTTTTTGCTAAATCTTCACTTGAAGGTCCTGCAAAAAATTTTTATTTTTCTTCTTGTCTTCCTCACTTAAAACTAGCATCTGATACTTTCCTTTCTCACTAATTGATTATCCTTTTTAAATTTATGACATATCTATTATACCATAATTTTTTACTTTAGAAAAATTTTTTTCTTTTTTTGTGTCTTTCCTTGTCAAAAAAACCATCCCCATTTATTAAAATATTTTATTGCTGATTGTGAATGGATTATCATCATTTTACAGGGATTTATACGATGCTTTCCCATGTTCATGTATAATTTCAGCTTCAGGATAATATATAACCCTTGAATTTTTCTCCTATTCTTCTGCATAAGTCGTAATCTTCCATATACATGAAATATCTCTCATCAAATTTCCCTACTTCTTCAAAAACTTTAAAAAGGTACAAAAATAAAACATCCTGAAACAATAGGAACTTCCATAATATGATTATAGTCGTATTTCCTCATTTCATATTCATAATCCATTTTTTTGCAATCAGTTTCTTAAATGGAAGAAATCTCCTGAAGATTAGATTAAAAGGAGTAGGCAGTAATCTGCACGAGTAGTTTACTTTTACCATCCGGATCCTTTATTTTTGGACCCTATCTGCCCAATTTCAGGGTGCTGTTCCATATAGTCATATATTTTTTTCAACTGTACCTTCTTCAAAAACTATATCAGGGTTTATTATAAGATGATATTTTGTTATATTTTTCTCCTTTATCTTTCTTCTCCTTCAGAAGTTTTTTTCTATTACAATATTATGTCCTGCTCCAAAACCGTTATTAGAATTATTAAATATATACTCTATCCTATCATCACTGAATTTCTTTATAAATTCTTTCCAGTCCGTTCTTTTTCTGAATTGTCTGAAATAAATAATTTAAAGTTCAGTTTTTAATTTCTGAAAACAGCTGATTATTTTTTTCCAAGGACTTCTTCATCAGTGTTATAAGTTACCATACATGCCGTTAAATCATACATAATTTTTAGCCTTTCTTCCTATTTTTTACTAAAACAAGGCTATCTCAAAATTTAAAAATAATGTAAAATCTATATTTATGAATTATTTATAAATATAATTTTAATATTATCCAAATTTTTGAGACAGCCTCCTATTTTATCTATTCAAAATAATTCTTATCAGGATTAAATTCCTGCTGTTTCTGATCTTTATCAGAAATTGTAAGTTCTTCGGATTTATTCCAAATTCTTCAAATTTCCAGTCTATATTTAATGTTTTATCACTCCATAAAAATACCGCTGTCATATTCAGGAGAATATAAATCTGTACATCTGTATACAAATTCTGTTTCATCGTCTAATGTCAGGAATCCATGTGCAAAACCTTCAGGAACATAGAACATCAACTTATTTTTCTTCTGAAAGTTCTATTCCATACCACTGACCAAAAGTTTCACTTCCTTTTCTCAAATCCACTGCAACATCATAAACACGTCCTTTTTATAACTCTTACCAGTTTTTCCCTGAGTGTGCTTTGTCTGAAAAATGAAGTCCTCTTAATACACCTTTTTTAGATTTAGAGTGATTATCCTGAACAAAAATTCATTGTAAGTCCTAATTCTTCAAAAAGATGCCTGATTATATGTTTCCATAAAAAAACCTCTTGAATCTCCAAAAACTTTTTGTTTCAATTATTACAAGATCTTTAATCGGTGTCTTTTTCACAGTAAAATTATTCATTCTATTTACCTCCATACATTTCATCATAATATTTCTGATAATCTCCCGAAACCACTTCATTTACCCATTCCTGATTTTTCAAGATACCATTTTACAGTTTTTCTTATTCCTGTTTCAAAAATCAGTTTCAGGATACCATCCTAATTCCCTTGCAATTTTTGAAGGATCAATTGCATATCTCATGTCGTGTCCCAATCTGTCCTGGACATAAGTTATCAGGTCATAATTTATATTTGATAAATCTGTCTTCAGCACTTTTTATACTCATCATTTGCAGTAATTTCATCCTTTAAGATATCAATTACTAATTTTACAATATTTATATTCTGCTCTTCATTAAATCCACCAATATTGTAAACTTCTCCTAATTTTTCCATTTCTAACTACTAAATCAATTCCTTTACAGTGATCTTCCACATATAGCCAATCCCTTACATTGTCACCTTTACCATAAACAGGTAGTTTTTACCTTCAAGAACATTTTTTTATCATTAGAGGAATTAATTTTTCCGGAAAAATGATATGGACCGTAATTATTGGAACATCTTGTAATATTTATTGGCATTTTTATAAGTTTCCCCATATGCAATTACAATATGGTCAGCCCCTGTTTTTGATGCAGAATAAGGACTTCTTGGATCAAGAGATGTTTTTCTGTAAAAATTTATCTCCATATGTTTTTCAAATTAGTTCTATTTTTACGACTTTTTTACTTCTTCATCTTCAATTACCAAGTCAATCGCTGTTTCATAATCTTTGGATAAACTTCCATAAACTTCATCTGTAGATACTTGTAAATACTTTACACCCTCCCTGTAAACAGGATATCCATTTTCATCTTTAGAAACAGTCCAGGCCTTTTTGCATTTTCAAGTAAATTCTGAGTTCCCAGAATATTTGTTTCAAGAAATATCTGAGGATTTTTCAATAGATCTGTCTACATGTGACTCTGCGGCAAAATTCACTACATAATCAACATCATTTTCAGAAAATATTCTTTCTATTTCTTTTTCTGTCCCTAATGTCAACCTTCTCAAACTTTAACTCAGGGATTTTTAATTCTTTCCCTTATAGTCCCTAAATTTCCTGCATAAGTTAAAAGCATCCACAACTATTACTTTAATCTCTTCTTTATCCGCATATTTTTTCAAGATATACTTCAAATAATTTGCACCTATAAATCCGGCTGCTCCCTGTTACTAAATATGTTTTCATCTAAAATCCTCCCAAAATTCTTATTTATATTTTCATTTATAATTTTTTTATTTCTTTTTTTATAAACCCTTACATAATCAACTTTCATTTCTGTAGGAAATTTAACATCTCCATCTTCACCTGTTTTTATTTTTGTAATGCAACATTAATCATTAGAAAATGTGGTAACTTAAATGTATTTTCACTTGATTTTTGCCACTTTTTTTCATGGATAATCTTTTATACACCCTTCCATTAAACAGCCATTTTATTTCTTTTCTCATCCCATTCTACTGCATATGTGTTAAATCTTGTTAAATCTTCATTTTTCTTAATTTTTAAATCATTACCTATAAAATGATGCATAAGTGTTATCAGCTTTTAATGCATGAGCTGTTCCTGTAACCTTCTGTAAGTTCTCTCCATATATTTCAAATATATCTATCTCTTCTCTTGCTGGAATAGGACTGGATGACTGTAAAGTATCCTTCCGGCCATGTCCAGAATGCAGGCCATGTACCCACTCCTTCAGGCATTGCCGCCCTCATTTCTATCTTTCCTTCATGAACTGAAAATTTATCCTTTGTATGCACTGCACCTGAACTGTATAAAATTTTTCTATCTTTTCCATCTATTTTTACTGTCTTATTATCTTCCTTTTTTTACTGTTATTACAAGATAACCATTTTTCCAATTTTTACATTATCCCTTAAATAATACTGCTTTTTGCCTTAAATCCATACTGGTCTACTAAATCTCCTTTTTCATCCAGATAATTTCCTGAATTCCACGGATTCCCATTTTTCCCAGTAACTCCATTTTGAAGTATCCAGTTTATTTTCATCAAACTCATCTCTCCAGACAAGTTCCCATTCCACCTTCTTTTTCTTGAAAGGATTTGATAATTTTGATTTTTTTCTTTTTCCATTTTTTCTTCCTTTGCTTCTTCAGCTTTATCGGCACTTGTTTCACTTTCTATCTTTTTCTGCATTCTGTTTTACTTTTTGTTATTGCTTCTCCTGTTTCTCCAGCTGCTAATGAAATTCTGCTAAATCCTATTATTCCCAGGCACAAAACTAAAAATATTTTTTCATTTTGTTTCTCCTTGTTCTTTTATTTTTCCAATATTTTTTTAAATCTTAACCCATTATATCAAAAAGACTGAAATAAGTCCAGTCTTTCATATTATTTTACATAAAAAGCTTCCCTGATAATATTTATATAAAAATTATTTTTGATTTTTTTATACATTTCCTGAAATTTCTTACCTTTTCATCCAGTTCGGCTACTCCCATTTTCCATTATCCTTTTCAAGATAAATCGTTCCTTTCACGAAGTATACCCATCTATATTTTTAAAAGGATTTTTGTCATATTATCAAATATTTTTCTATTATTATATCCTCAAATTCTTCTTTAGGTAATTTTGACATTTCTGCAAGTTTTCTTTCATTAAAAATATCATCTTCAGACATTAGCTGCATATAATTATCAAAACTTTTCGTTATATCAGGGATTAATATTTCCATTGACACTTCTACAATATCGTTTGTTGCATATCTTATTTTTTATAATCTTTTGTTTTATATTTTTCAATAAATCATCAACAAACCTATGGTATATTCTTCCGTTTTTTTCTTAAACTTTAGGGAAGTTCTTTTATCCATTGCTGGTAAGTCCATCTGACTTTTCCATCATTCTGGAAACCATTGTTTTCACTCCTTCAAATGTTGCCTCTGTAATAAGTCTGTAATCCCTTTTGAAGGCTACTTCTATTTCCTTATTATTCTGATTTATCTCCTGCTGTGACAGTGTAACCCCTTTTTTAAGGACTACTTTTGTAATCTTCTGAAAATAGCTGTAAAGGATAATACCATTAAAACTATTAAAAAGTAATTTTTCATAAATCTGTCCTCCATTTTTATATTTGTACTATATTTTAACATATTTTTTTCTAATTTTAAATATATATTTCAGAAAAAGAACTGCCTCAAAAAATTGAAAAAAATAGTGTAAAAACTATATTTATAAATTATTTATAGTTTTCATATTTCCTAAATTTTGAAAAACAGTCCTTTCATATCTTATAAATTCTATCCTCTATTTAAAAAGACCTATATACTCTTTCTCACCAGAAAGACCTTTTCCGGTTCCATTTTTCATGAGTTCCTCCAAAATCTTTCCCTATCTCTATATTTGAGATTTCCTCTATCAGCTCAGACATTATTTCCTTTTTAAATCTGACATATCCTTATCTGTATAACCTATTATCTTAAACAGCTTCAGATGATCAACATTTAGAATCTTAGAAATCTTCTTCAGCAAAAGAGGATTTGTCATACTGTGCTTTTCCTGATTCCAAATTAGATAAATAAGCAGGACTTATATAGCAATTCTGCCATTTCCCTTAGGCCGATATTCTTCTGTAAACGCTTATTTCTAATGTAATAACCCAAGGCTATAACAAGATTGGGATTTGCTTTTATATCTTGCTTTTCGTCCATTTTATCCACCTTTCAATAATGTAACTGACTAATGTCATGTAACTTAAAAATTTTTCCAAGTCTATTCTATCATTTCTTAATTTATTTTACCACAAAAATTATTTTTATAGTAAATTTATTTATTTTTCTTTTTAGTCATAATAGGCATTTTCTCCCATGCTTTCTCAGAAAATGCTTATCAACAGCTCCTGCTGCATAGGTTTTACATCTTTATTTACCTGTTCTGTAAATATTGCCATTTTTGCAAGTTCTTCAAGTACAACTGAATTATACACTGCTTCAGCCGCATTTTTTCCCCATGTGAAAGGCCCGTGGCTATGAACTATTACTGCAGGAACAAATTTAGGATTTATTTCCCTTTTTTCAAAAGTTTCTATTATTACTGTTCCTGTTTCCTTTTCATATTCCCCTGGCAATTTCTTCAGAGTCATTTTTCTTGTACATGGAACAGGTCCGTAAAAATAGTCTCCATGAGTTGTTCCATAAGCTGGAATATCTCTTCCGCTTTGTGCCCATATTGTTGCATTTGTTGAATGTGTATGTACTATTCCGCCTATTTCAGGAAATTTTTTATACAGCTCAATATGTGTAGGCGTATCAGAAGAAGGGTTTAAATTTCCTTCCACTACTTTTCCATCCAGATCGACAACTACCATATCTTCAACCTTCATTTTATCGTATTCCACTCCACTAGGTTTTTATAACTACAAGTCCTTTTTCCCTGTCTATGGCACTTACGTTTCCCCATGTAAAAAGCACAAGCCCTTTTGCAGGTAATTCAAGATTTGCCTTATACACTTCCTCTTTTAATTTTTCAAGCATTAAATAAATCCTCCTTCTCTCATTTTTCCAAGCATCCATTCTTTAGCTTTTTTCACTTCTTCAATTGATTATCAGATTTTTCAGTCCACATTTCTATTAAGAATGGTCCTTTATAGTTCAATTCCTTTAATTTAGCAAAAACTTTTGGAAAATCTACACATCCTTCTCCAAAAGGAACTTCCTTAAATTTTCCTGAAAACTGTCTGTTACTGCCAATGTATCCTTTAAGTGAATTCCTGTTATTTCACCGTTCTTTATTCCAAGTTCCAGTTCCTTCAATGTATCATTTTCAGGCCATGCAGTAAGGTTACCCACATCAGGATAAACTTTTAGCCATGGTGATTTTATTATTTCTGCATATTCCATATATTTTGTAATTGAGTTTATAAATGGATGATCCATTATTTCTATAGACAGTGTAATGTTATAAGAAGATGCCCATTCTACAGCTTTTTTTCAAATTTTCTATAAAATATTTCTTTGTCTGTTCGCTTCCATCTTCATAATAAACATCATATCCTGCCATCTGAATTGTTCTTATTCCCATCTTATCAGCAAAAATTATTGCCTTCTGCATTAATTCCATTGCTTTTTCCCTTGTTTTTCATCCATGCTTCCCATAGAAATCTTCTATGTCCGCTAAAACACATTGATGGAATTCTAACTCCTGTATTTACAAGCTCAGCATGTATTCTGTTAATTTCCTCATCAGACCAGTCAAGTCTTGCAAGCCTTTCATCTGTTTCATCTATTGATATTTCAACGAAATCGTATCCACATTCCTTTACAAGATGTATTCTTTCAATCCAGTCAATATCTTTAGGAAGGGCCTTTTCATATATTCCCAAATTAAGTCTATTTAAATCTCTCATTATTAACCTCTTCTATTAAAATTTATTCTGAACCGTTTTTCCCGTGAAATTCAAACTTTCACATAACCTGTTTCCGTCATAAAAGAAAGAACTTTATTATTCAGACCAGTATTTAGCTATTTCTTCCTTAAATTCCCTTGCAGCCTGTGCAGGATTTTCAGCTTCAGTAATTCCACGTCCTGCAATAAATGTAAATACATCTACTCCTTTAAACAGTTTAAGTGTTTCAGTGCTTAATCCACCTGTTACTGATACTCTGAATCCCATTTCAATAAGTTTCTTAACCTTGTTCAGATCTTTTTCTCCCCAAGTTTCTCCGGCAAGTAATGCATCACGGCTCTGATGATATATAGCCTGGCTTATTCCGGCATCAAGCCATTGCTGAGCCTGTTCGTAAGTCCAGTCACCATAAAGTTCCACCTGTATTTCCCCTTTATCTCCACGTACTTCCTTTATTGCTTTTAAAGCGGCTTTCATCGTCGGGATTGTTGCTGAACAGATACATGTCATCCAGTCGGCACCCCTTACTGCATTATTTTTTGCCACTGTTCCACCTGCATCTGCACATTTTGTGTCAGCTACTATTGTCTTTTCAGGAAAAAGACTTCTTAAAACTTCTACAAGTTCGCTCCCCACCTGTAACAGACAAACTGTTCCTGCTTCTATAACATCTACTTCATGTCCTACTGACACTGCAGCTTTTATTGCCCCCTGTAAATCTGAATGATCTAATGCTACCTGTAATAAAGGTCTTGCCATATTTATATCCTCCTATTTTTTGTTAGTAAAATATGCCGACTTTTAACTTGCCGGCATACTTCTGATTGTAATTTTTAATTTAATTTATCCGGCAACTGCGTCACTGATTATTTTATAAATATCTTCCGGAACTGCAGCCGCTCTTATTTTATCAAATACGTCTTCATCTTCAAAAAGCATTACTATCTGAGGGATAGCTTCTCCATTGTGTACATCTGCATTAACTGCCGCCAGACCTATCAGTATATCTACTTCCTGTCCGTCAGGAAATGCAACCGGCTGATCAAGTGTTACAAAACTGAAGGAATTTTTATTTACTCCCATTTCCGGTCTTTCATGAGGCATTGCAAGCCCTGGAGCAAGCACGTAAAATGGTCCCAGTTCCTTAGTTCTTTCAATTATTGCATCAACATAGCTTCTTTCCACAGCATTTTTCTCCACTAAAGGTTTCATGCATGCTTCTATTGCTTCTTCCCAAGTTGATGCATGCTGCTTTAACACTACGGAATTATTTTCCTTTAACGAATCCATTAAATTCATTCTATATCCTCCAAATTTTATCTCTACCTTGTCATAAAATTACTTAAATTAACCGATTCCAACTTCTTTCAACTTTGTTTCAAGCTCATTTGCATCAAGCAGATTTAAAAGCCCTATCATTTTAGTGTTTGGTCCACCTTTTTAAATCATTTATTATATGAGTTGAAGCTAAAACTAAATCATAGTTTGCAAGCCCTGATTTTGCTTCTCCCAGACTGCATGAATTTACATCTGCGTCAACGTCAAGCTTTTTCAGCACTTGAGCCACTTTCATTTTCATAATCATACTTGTTCCCATTCCACTTCCACATACTGCAAGTACTTTCATCATTATTACCACTTCTCTCTTTCTTTTCTATATTTTAATTTTCTTCTAAATCCACTGTTCCTTCAAAATATTGTTCCTTATTTTTGGATTTCATATATTGTAACTGAGGAATTATCAGCATTGCTGCAATTACCAGCACATATCCCACTATTCCTAAATACTTCATTACAAATCCCTGAGCAAGCCATACTGTACTTTGGTCGATATTTCCATGCCATCCACCTTTTAACTGGAATAAAGCAACAGCAACTGCTCCACATAATACCTGTAATACTCCTGACAATGCTGACAGTATTAATGCAGCCCTTGCTCCACCACGTTTATCAGCATACACCGCGATAGTAGCGTTATCAAAGAATACCGGAACGAATCCTGTTATTATGAATACAGGCGATTTGAATATAAGTAATCCTGCTATTGATATAAACTGAGCTATTGTTCCCACTAAGAATCCGAATAATACTGCACTTGGAGATCCAAATCCGTAAGAAGCCGCACAGTCAACTGCTGGTAAAGATCCTGGCAATATTTTATTTGAAATTCCCTGGAATGATAATGTCAGTTCAGATACGAACATTCTAACACCAGTTTTTAATATTGTCAAATATACTGCAAACAGTAATGTTGTTGATACAACATAAGTTCCAAATGAAAGTTTTTTAGGATTAAATGCCCCTACTGCTACTCCATTAGGATTTATAACTGGACAAGTCTGTACTCCATTTGCGATTGTACATTTTCCAAATTTTGCAGTGAAGAATTCAGGTCCTAATACTAACATTATTACTCCGAAGAATATTATCATTATAAGCCCTGTTGCAATAATATCATCGTGTAACATTGTCAACCATTTAGGTAATTTCAGGTCATCAAGTTTCTTTTTAGGATTTCCTATTTTTGGAGCTAATTTGTCAGCAGCCCAGATTGCAAACATCTGTTGGTGTCCTATTGCAAATCCTGCATTTTCAGTCAATCTTTGAGTTGGTTCAACTGAAAGGTTTGATCCTACTGCCCAGTATATTCCTGAAAATAAACCTATAAGTACGATTCCCCATATGTTACGGAACTGAGGGAACAGGAAGAAAATCATCCATGAAGCTGTTGAAGCCTGCTGCTGCATAATGTGTCCTGTTATGAACAATGTTCTTACTTTAGTAATTTTTCTGAATAAAACTAATACTATATTTACAATAAATCCGATTAATAATGCCATCATAACTGATGCGGCAAGACTTGCTTTTGAAGGATCCTGCTCTATCATTCCTTTAATCGCATCATCAACAGCCTGCAGTCCAAAATATGGATCTATAACTGCCGCATTCAATTCAAATTTAGTCTTTAATGCTGCCAGAATCGGTCTGAATGTTGTTACCAGTCCACCTGCACCTACGTTTAATATCATGTATCCTACAGTTGCCTTAATAAATCCACCAACTGCTTCATATATTTTCTTACCTAAGAATAGATAACCTACGAAAACTAAAAGACCTACAAAAAATTCCGGTTTAGTTAATATATTTTGTCCAAACCATGTCCCTATTGCCATTAAAAATTCATTTTCTCCTTTTTAAATTATTTTTTTATTTTTGACATCTACATTTATTTCAATATACTTTTTTTCAAAATATATTGCCTTTTTCCTATAAGAATGATTTGAACGGTAAATCCGGTTTCTATAGTGAACGTATCTTCAAATCCTCTTGGATACATATATTCCATATCATCTTTGTTATCAGGGAATACAAATTTTCCTCCCGGTTGCCATATATATGGTTTAAATTTGTACTTCATTCTGTCTTTTCTATAATTCCACAATAAAGTAATTTCTTTTGGATCAGCCATAAAGTTAGACCATATATCGTGGTGTATTGGTATTACAACTTGAGTTTTTAATTCTTCAGCCACTCTCAGTACATCTGAAGAAGTTAATTTATCTGTCATTCCTCTTGGATTTTCTCCAAATCCTACAAATGCCACATCAACTTTATTTTCATTTCCATGTTTTACAAAGTAGTTTGAGTGGTGTGAATCTCCTGCATTATATATGTTACCTGCTTCTGTTTCAATCAGGTAGTTAACTGCCATGTCATCCATATCAGGTGGAAGTTTATCTTTTAAAACAACATCTTCAGCTACTGTAAGAAGCATTGTTCTGTCGAAAGATTCAAGAGCTCTTATTTTTGCATCCTTAACTGTTACTACATCCCCAGGTCTTACAGTTACAAGTTTTTCTTCAGGTACACCCCATTTTCTCCATATATCTGTACAAGTTTTAGGTCCTATGAATTTTGCTTCAGGACAGTTCTGAAGAACTGCAGCCGCTACATTCTGATCTATATGGTCACTGTGTGAGTGAGTAGCCATAAGGGCATCAAGTTCCTTTATAGCAAAAGGATCTATAACGCAAGGAGTAGTTCTCAAGTTTGGTTGTAATGCCACACATCCTACTGCTCTCTGATGCTGATGTTTAGGTTTCATTAATTTGTTTTTACCTGTTCTTTTTCCTGTTGCAACCCAAAGATCCATACAGATATTTGCATTTCCTTCAGTTTTTTTACCCAAAGTCCCATATTTCCCAAGTACCACATAGCAACTTTTTCCAGGCTCAACCTTTGTTTCTTCGATTTCTTCATTTAACCAAGTTCCCCACTCAGAAAAGTACTTAAAATCCAAGATTCTCTTGTTATTTCGTCTAACCTAGCCATTTCTTTCCTCCCTAAAATTTTTATTGATTTTTGTTAGTAATTTTATTTTTGACTGTTCATTATTTGTTAACAATGTTATACCCTGATAAAGTCAATAGCTATCCTCCATTTCTTTTATTTATGATTATTATTTTCATCCATATATTCTATAACTGTTTTGTATTTAAAATATTTTTAAATACAAAAAATAAAGCAGTCTCAAAAATGAATAAATATGGTTTTTCATATTTTTAAATTTTGAGATAGCTCATCTCCAATTTATTTATATTGTTTTATTTTTAACTTGAATGTATTACAGGATAAGAAATGAATTTAAAATGAATGGAATATTGATAAATTTTTATTCCTATCTAATAATAAAACATCATTATACTTAATATACATGCTATTAGACTTAGTATTCTTGCTAGAGTGTATTTCTTCTGTCCCTATAAAAGCAAAAATATCCATTTGCTAAAAGCAAGCACTAACCATAAACTGTTATTTGCATATTTTTTTATAAAAAGTTATAATCAAGTCTGCTCTTAAAAATAAAAAGTATTTTTCCTCTGCTTCTTTTCAGCTGGGACTTAATTCCTTTTACTGACTACCACCTTTCTATCTCTACTTATATAATAATATCATATTTTTATGAAAAATAATTAGAAAAAAAGTAATATGGTGCCCTGAGGCCGGAGTCGAACCGGCACGATATCACTATCGACGGATTTTGAGTCCGTTGCGTCTACAATTTCACCACTCGGGCATAACACCATTATCTAATATTTTTAACACTTATATATTCTAATAAATTTTGAGAGATATGTCAACTATTTTTTCTAATTTCAGTAACAGGGTAAATTACAATAGCAAATGTCACTTTTAAAATTTGTCCCCTTCTTTTCATATCTCCCAAAATCTCTAATCTTCTATATGTTTTTATTCTATTCAGCGATTACAGACAGTTTTATTCCATTTGGAAGTTCAATAACTGCTTTATTTCTATTTTTCTGAAAAAAATATCTTAAATTTTTTCCTTATCCATTGTTGCATAAATTTCTTCAACTCCGGTAGAATTTATCTTTTGAGGATTTTTCTCATTTCCATTCCACTGATTCATTCCAAAATGATGATGATATCCATCTACAGAAAGAAAAATAAGCCTTTGGCATTTCTGAAACTATATTAAGACCTAATTTTTCAACATAGAAATTTTTATCATTTTTCAATATCTGAAGATTCCATATGAATATGACCTATTTTTTTGTTCCCTCAGGAATTGAAAATTCCGGCATATTGTCAGAAATTCTAAGCAGGTCTTCAACATCCACCTGTTCTGTCCCCATAACAACATGGTCATTTTCCCATTTCCAGTTACGATAATCCCTGTCAGCATAAACTTCAATACCCATTTCCTTCAGGATCTGTCAGATAAATAGCTTCACTTACATCATGATCCCCTACTCCGTCAAGTTTTATCTGCTCCTTCACACAGTTTCTCAAAAAGTTTCCTAAATCTTCCCTTTCAGGTAATCAAATACGCAATATGATACACATTTGTCTCTTCATATCCTTTTTATTTCTTCATTTCCATAGGAAATAAGCCTTATTATTTCTTTTGTTTCAGTTCCTAGCGAAAATTTCCCTTTTATCAGCATTTTTCTCATCCTTCAGAATTTTCATTTTTTTAATAACTTAACATAGAAATCCTTCATTTTTTTCAATATTTTTACTCTTAGGATTATAAAATCAAAATTTAATCCGTATCTTTTATTACTCATAGCATTCACTTCCCATTTTTAAAATAATATTTTTATTTCATATATTATATATCTATATTTGTATATAAAAATATAATAACATTCTAAAAATGGAAAAAGTCAATATCCCTACTCACTATATTTTATTCTCTTCTCAACTTCCTCATACCTTTCACTTCCAATAATCTTTTCAAGGTCAATATTGGAACGGATATTTCCATTTTTTTATTTCCGGCATGAGTTTTGTTATTTCCTTTTTGTAAATCCCAGCATTTTTCAATGTATCCTCATCAATGCTATTAATATTGTACTTTCTGAGATTCTTTTCCTTTGTAGTTTTTCAGCAGAATTTTTTTATTTTTCCGTATCAACATAAAAGATACTTTTTTGCCTGTTTTACTCCCTGCATCACCAAAACGTGGAATATATTTCATTTCCTTTATATCTGAAATAATTCCCATTTCATCCCGGAAATTCAATTATCTTTTTCAGCCTTTTGATTTCTGAAATCCCAGTTTCAGCAGTTCATCATAGGTGATGCTGTTCACATCAAACTTTTTATCTGTCTTTGACAGATCATTTTTCCTTTTTAGCCTTATCCTTTCTTATAGGAAGCTTCTTCGCTAATTTCTATATCAGGAACGTTTTTATCCTCAATATAGAGCCTTAAAAAGTTTCCAGCAGTTAAAAAGTATTACAAAAATAACAACATGTTTTATTTTTCATGTTTCTACCCCCTCAATTAATTTCCCTTTTATTTTAATTTTTTACCAACCCTTTTATATTACCTGGATTTTTCATCTGTTTTTTTCAAACAAATTTCCTTAACGCCTGTTTTTTTCTCCTCCAGCCTTACAGGCAGTTCATTTATCCACACCAGTGGATCCTTTGGATTTACAAGCCTTTTTTTATACTGTTTCTCTTTTTCTGTTTTCATTATAATGTATAGTTTTGTTATTGCTCCTGCCCCTATTCCAATGACAGTCTTGTTTTTCCTCTATCATTTCAATATTATAGACAGATTCTTCCCTTCCAGGGAGTATCCAGGTTTTTCCCCACTGGAAACTGTTCTTCTGTCTATACATATAGTAAGGTTCCAGTTTCTTACTTCCTGTTACTTCACTTATCTTATTAAAAATTTTTTCATAATCAAGTTCAATATAGTGTCTATAGTTTTTCCTTATTCAGCTTACTTGCATTTTTTTATGGCAAGATTATGGATTGTAAGATTTTCAGGATTGTATTTTTCCACTTCCTCCAGTGTATGTAAAATATCTTCAGTAGTTTCTCCTGGAAGGCCCAGAATTAAATCCATATTGATTTTAGTTCCTATTTCCTTGGCTATACTGTAAACATTGTCAAATTCTTCCCTGTTGTGATACCTGTTTACAAGCTTTTAATGTTTTTCATTGAAACTCTGTGGATTTATACTTATTTTATCCACACCATGTTTTTCAGTATTTCAAGTTTTTTCCCTGTCTAAAGTGTCAATTCTCCCTGCTTCAAAGGTAAATTCCCTGAGACTTTGTAAATCATAGTTTTCCTTTACAGTCAGAAGCAGTTTTTCAATTTCTTCAGCAGAAAGTATTGACGGGGTTCCCCCGCCAATGTATATCGTATTTATTTTTAATTTCTCTTCCTTTGAAAATTTCCTATTTCAGCTGTTTCATTGTAAAGCGACTCAATATATTCCTCATATCTTTCTGCATACTTTCCCTTTCAGAAGATACGCAGGAAATGAACAGTAGGTACATTTTGTCGGACAGAAGGCTACACCAATGTAAACTCCTATTGTTTCCCTGTCGAGATATTTTTTCCTGTCTTTTTACTATACCGAGAAGCAGCTTTATCTTTTCGTTACTTACAAAGTATATATTTTTAAGTATTTCTTCAATTTTTTCATAGGAAAGTCCCATATTTAAAAATCTTCCGGCAATCTTTGTAGGCCTTACCCCGATAAGTCCTCCCCATTTATATTCCTTCTCTTTTCCAGAAAAGCTTCAGAAGGAGGTTTTTGCCATAACTTCCGCCTGATCAAAATAGTCATATCCCTATTTTTCATAAGAAAGTTCTGTTTCCTTTACAGTTTTACCTCCAATAATAACAGAGGTTTTCACTGTTATTAACTGTAAAGTTTCATTTACATCTATACATATGTCTTTATCTGTATTTTTCAGATAAAATTTCATAGTATTCAGGAAGAAGAACTCTCACAAATTCTTCCAGTTTATTCTTATTTATATCTATGTTTGCAGTTATCATCTTTTACTTTACAACTCCTGTAAGAAATAAAATCAGAATAAGTATCCCTACTATGATACGGTAATATCCGAATATTTTTGAAATCATGTTTTTAATATAATTCATAAATACTCTTATCACTCCATACGCAAATATGAAAGATAAAACAAATCCCAAAGCTATAAGGAACCATTCGTAGCCACTTAGGCCCGATCCCATTTTAACTACTTTTAAAAGGGTTGCCCCCAGCATTGTAGGAATCGCCAGGAAGAAAGAAAATTCAGTTGCAAGAACCCTGTTAAGTCCAGAAGGACTCCACCAATAATAGTTGCTGCCGACCTTGAAGTACCGGGCACCATTGCCAGGCATTGGAAAAATTCCTATTTCTACAGCTGTTAAAATTGGAAGTTCAGATATAGTTTTATACTTTTTCCTTCCTTTTTTCCCTGATTCCAGCCATATAAGTAAAAATTCCGTATACTACAAGCATTACCGAAACTGTCATTGGATTAAACAGATGTTCGTCTATGACATCATCAAAAAGCAGTCCTAAAACTACTGCAGGCAGTACTGCCACTATAATTTTTATCCACATGATTATTATTTCTTTTCTCTTCCGCGGTGACAGTTTTGACGAAAAAGGCCATATTTTTATGCCAGTAATACACAACTACCGAAAGAATTGCCTCTAGCTGTATTATTATTTCAAAGGCATTTACAAACTGCTTGTTTTCCGACAGCCTTAAAAACTGTTCCACTATTATCATATGTCCTGTACTGCTTACAGGAATGAACTCTGTCAGCCCTTCCACAAGGCTCAGTAAAACTACCTTTACAATATCTAGAATCATTATTTCCACCTCTTGATTTCAATTATATTTATTTTATTCTTATATATTTATTTTCCTTCATATTCTTAAATTTAGTGAATCCTATTATTCCCACCAGGATCACTGCTCCTCCAATAATTGTAGATAAGGAAAGTCCCTCATGTAGAAATAGTACTCCCGCCAAAGTTGATATAAATGGTCCTAAAAACATGAAATTAGCTATTTCTCCGGCACTGTCCGCCATTGCAAGTGCCTTTCCCCATAAAATATAGGCAACCACACTAGTAAAAAATGACAGGCAGAATATTACTGTAAACTGGCCTAAATTCATTTCAGGTATTTTCAGTAAAGACTTTGGCGAATAGATAGCAAGTAAAATTGCTCCCGTCATCATGCAGTATATGGAAGATTCAGTTCCTGAATACTTTCCTGAAAATTTTCTCTGCATTATATTGTATATTGCCAGCAGAAATGCCGACAGCAGCATCCAGAAAATTCCTTCATTAAAGGAAAATACCCTTCCCATAATGTCAAAAATCAGTATTCCTGAAAAAGAAATAAAAATTGAAATCCAGCAGTAAATATTTATTCTTTCCTTAAGGAAAGCTACCGACAGGATTGAAGTAAATATAGGTGCACATGCCAGCAGAATACTCGATGTTGCTGAACTCAATGTGCTTACCCCTTATTAAAGGTTATCATATGAAGGGCAAACCCCATAAGTCCTGTAAGAAAAAAACATCGGAATATCTTTTTATCAGGAAGTTTTATTTTCTTTATAATTATGACAACAATTAACATAAAAAGTAAATACATATCTTAAAACTGCTAAAGTTGTTGAATCGTAATATTTTTGTACCCAATTTTTTTGTAAACACTATTGACACTGACCAAAAACACTGTTATAAAAGCCAGAATCTGTGCGACTGCGTTCTTTTCAAATTTGAGCCCAATCTTTTTCAATGACAATCCCTTCCTTATAAGTCTATTTTATTGTATATTAATTACCGGAAAGCCTGAATTTATCTTCTAAAATCCTTCTGTACCTTTTTCATATCCCTTTCCTGGTCTTTTCTTTTAAGGGCTTCCCTCTTATCATGCAATTTTTTCCCTTTTGCAAGCCCTATCTCCATTTTTTACAAGTCTCTGTTTCGTGTAGACAGACAAAGGAATTATCGTATATCCCTGCTCCTTTATCTTAGCTGCCCATTTTTCTATTTCCTTCCTGTTAAGGAGAAGTTTTCTTACCCTCGATTCGGGAAGATTGTTTATATTTCCAAATTCATACAGGTGTTATATGCATATTCATTATGAAAATCTCATTTTTTATAATTCTTATGAAGCTTTCCTTTATACTTACTTTTCCTGCCTTCACAGATTTAACTTCTGTTCCCACAAGTTCCATTCCAGCTTCCAGCTTATCCTCAATGAAATAATCATGAAAATGCTTTTTTTATTTCTAGCCAGTACCATTTCTAATTCCCCTCATCTTCTGCTTCAATATTTTCCAAATCTATTATTTCTTCACTGAAAAGGTACAACCTCTATTTCCATTCTATCATATGAAGCTCCTGTAACTATTACTTTTTCAGAGTATCTCCCATTGTGTATGAGATATTGTTTTTTCCTGTCAGTAATTTTTATAGTTTTTCTTCATCATAGACAAAAACTGTCCCTTACAGTATTTACATTATAAAACAACTTCTATATGGTTTTCAAGCTCCATAAATATCTTGTTTCTGTTCATTCCGCTAAGCCTTGCAATATAAGTTTTTCCAATCTTATCCTGCATATATTCAATCAGCTTTATTTTCACACTGTCTTCCTCAAGCTTGTCGGCTATTCTCTCTGTTCTGGAAATAGCCGTTGAAATCACTTCAAAGCTGGACATGTACTTAGCCTTTTCCTTTTCCTTCATAAATCTTTCTATTGATCTTCCCAGCATTCTATGGACTACAAGATCCGAATATCTTCTAATAGGCGAAGTAAAATGCAGATAATATTTTGAAGCCAGTCCAAAGTGACCCAGATTTTTATTTGCATATCTTGCCCTCTGCATTGCCCTTAAAATAAGCTTATGTATAAGATATCCTTCCGGAAGTCCTGTTGTTTTCTCAATAATTGTCTGAAATTTTCCAGGATGAAGATCTTCCAAATTTTTTATATAATACCCAAATTTTGCCAGCGATTCATTCAGAACAGCTATTTTTGACTTATCAGGATCCTCATGCACCCTGTATATGGCAGGTATTTCTTCCCAGAAAAGCTTTTCAGCCACAACTTCATTTGCCGCAACCATAAAGTCCTCTATCAGCTTTTCAGCTTCCCCTCTTTCCCTTACTTCTATCTTCTTGACAAGTTTATTTTCATCGAGTACAACCTTGATTTCAGGCAGTTCAAAATCTATGCTTCCTCTACGTTTCTTAGTGTTCCTTATTATGTGGGAAAGCTCAAGCATTTCAGTAAACATTTTATGAACGGCACTGTATTTTTCAATGAGTTCTTCATCACCTTCAAATATTTTATTTACATCTGTATAGGTCATTCTGTATTTAGATTTTTATAACAGATTTATAAAAATCATTTCCTATTACTTTTCCTCTGGCATCAAAATCTATTTCACAGTAAATGTAAAGCTTGTCTTCATGCGGGTTCAATGAACACAGGTTATTTGAAAGTTTTCTTGGAAGCATAGGTATTACCCTGTCAACAAGATAAATAGAGTTCCCTCTTTTTAAGGCTTCCGTATCGAGTTCCGTTCCTTCTTTTACATAATAGGAAACATCTGCAATACTTACATACAGCTTGTATCCAAGGTCTGTTTTCTCAACATATACAGCATCATCCAGATCCTTTGCATCTGCCCCGTCAATAGTGACAATGTTAAGATGTCTCAAGTCTTTCCTATTTTCAAGTTCTTCAGAGAAATCCTCTTCTATCCTGTCAACTTCCTTTATTACTTCGTTAGGAAAATTTTTCCTGTATTCCGTTATCTATCAGAAGGGCTGAAATCAATGTCTGGGTATCCTGAGGATTTCCGATTATACTCACTACTTCACCTTCAGGCTTTTTCTCACTGTCTCCCCAGAAATATATCTTTACTGCAACCAGATCTCCTGTTTTTGCACCTTTTGTCTTCTTCTTTGAAATATATATGTCCCTCGGAGCATTTTTCGGTCTTACAAACCCGAAATTCATGCTTTTCTCAAATACTCCGACAATAATATCCCTGTCTCTTTTTACAATCTTGTAGACTTCCCCTTCCCTGCTTTTATCAGGAGATTTACTGTCCTTAAGTATTCTTATAAGAACCGTGTCTCCATTCATTGCAGTATTTCAAATAATTTCCAGGTATAAAAGACACTTTTTTTCTCCAGGAATATCAAGAAATCCAAAATTTCCATTACCAATTGAAATTTCTCCTCTAAGAAATCCTTCCTTTTCAGGCAGTGTATACTTTCCCATTTCTTTTCAGATAAATTTCTCCATCTTCTTCCCAGCTGTTTACAATCTGTTTGTATAGCTTTCTTTTTTTCTGGCTCCAATCAAGGAGCTGTAAAAATTTCCTGAAAAGGTAAACTCATACTCTTCAGCACCTGTCTCAGGTATTTCAGTTCTTTTTCCAAATTTTTTTCATTTCTCACCTTATTTATTTTTATTTTTTTATATTAGAGAATTTCTGAACAGAATGATGTTCGGATGAATTATATTATTTTTTTGAAAGCAGATATTCAAGTTTTGTATCTATTTCATATTTTCACTGCTTCATCCAGATTTTCTTTGGCAAGTTCCCTTGCTTTTTCAACACCTTCCCAAGTCCTTCCGTCCTCTATCGCATCTGCGAGATACACTATTTTAGACAAAGTAGACATATTTTTACTTCCTATAGTGTGATATCTCACTCCATCGAGTATATCCTCATTATCAACACCATAAATATCATAATTGTTCTTTACAAATTCTGCTCCTGCAAAACCATGTAATACTGCCGTTGAATGTGACATTTCATCTTCAACTTCAGGATATTTCCCCTTTACCAGGTCAAGCATACGTGAAAGTTCAAAAAACTTAGCTATATCATGCAGATAGGCAGATACTTCCACATTTTCTTCATTTTCACCATAAATTTTCGCCAGTCTTTTTGCACACTCGGCAACTCTTTCAACGTGTGCATACCTCTTTTCATCAAGATGTCCCCTCACATTCACTTTAATTTTCTCTAAGTCCATTTCTGCCTCCTTATATGAAAAGCAGGCAATTATTGAATAATTGCCTCTCCATCTATCTGTATATTTATTCCCTGTATATTAGGAAAATTGTTTGAAATCGTCCTTGCTACCGACTGTGTAAACCCGTCAAACATCTCCTTATTTTTTTCTCAATCCTGAAAATGCTTCATTTAATTTTATTATAACTGTATTTTTCCCGTCAACCTTTACATTATACGCACTCAGAAACTTCATATCCTTTGTCAGGAAAGGAGAATCTTTTATAACTTCATTTATGTAGTCTCCTTCTATAAGGTTCTGCTGCTTTTTCAATAACCGCTTCCTTTTCTTCAACCTGTTTTGTCTGGGGATTATAAACAAATATGGATAATTTTTTTCAAGTGACTGCTGATTTTTCTGCAGGTGCTTTAGTTAAATTCGAATCAACAACCACATTTATTGTTTCATTATTTTTTTCTTATCGTATTCATTTACTGCTATTGCACCGCCAGACAGAAGGATAAGCAATATTACAATGAAATTACTTTTTGAAAAAGTTTTTCTGACTGCTGTTTCCTTTTTCTTTACCTGTATCCTTGTTATTCCCTCCATAGTTTACTCCTATCAATCTTTCATTATTTTAAATACTTCTATTTCATAAAGTGTCTTCTTATTGCATCAGCTATGGCTTTTGCGGCTCTTTCCTGATCAAAATCATTTACAAATTGGGATACATCTGAATAATTAGTCACAAATCCAAGTTCTATAAGTATTGAAGGAGAATTACTTCCTCTCAGTACTGCAAAGTTTGCACTCTTTACTCCTCTGTCCTTCGTTGCAAAGTTACTTAAAAGTCCATTTAATACATCCTGTGCCAGTGCCGAACTTCTTGTCTGGTTCATTCTGTAATTAATATCCTTTAAAGCGTAATCTGACATTGCGACTCCGCTGTCCACTGTGTTATTAAACTTAGCTACATCTCTGCTGTAATTATCTGCATCCTTCTTTGCATAATAATATACTTCAGTTCCGCTTGCAGAAGAATTTCCACCTGAATTCAGGTGAACGCTTACAAACAGGTCAGCAGATCTTACATTTCCTATTTCAGGTCTTTCCTGTAATGTCTTAAATATATCTGTTGTTCTTGTCATTATTACGTTATAGTCTTTTCCCAGTTCTTTTCCTAATTTCAATCCTACCTGCAATGCAAGGTCTTTTTCCCTATAACCGTTTCCTACAGCACCTGAATCGTGTCCTCCATGACCCGGATCTACAACTATTGTGTATGTTCCTTTTCTATTTGAAGATGGTCTTCCCTCTGTTGGGTCAGTTGTTCTTGAAGGCTCATTTACTCTAGTATCTACTACTCTAGTATTTGTTTTTTCTCTTCCTTTATCTGAAGAAAGTGCATTAGGATTGTTAAACTTTACCTGAAATTCCTTTTTTGAGTTCAGTACAGTATAGTCTGTCCCATCCTTCAGGAAGAAGTATATTTTTACTCCATTTTCCTGTTCCATCATAGTTACTGTATCTAAATAGGAATCATCTGATATTCTAAGATCTGCGGCATTCTTTCTTACATTTTGGCAATTCCAGTATAAGCACCGATCCTGTTTCTGTCCTACCTTTTATAGCCTGTATATTAACCTTCTTATTTTTCTTTTAATGTTCCTGTAAATACTCCACTTCCGTAATCTATTCTTTCCAAAGTTTCTGAAAAATACAACTGTACTCATTAAAAGTAGCAGAAGTACAAATAATTTTTTTCATTTTTTTCCTCCTGATTTCCATTATGGTTTTTAAAATTATTTGAAAATACACGATTAATGAATATTCAAAACAATAAAACCTGATTATTTCAGCAACTCTTGAAACTGCACTTTTTGAAATAGTCATTTTTACATTTTTATCAATTGTAATTTCTACAGTTGTTTCAGAAACAGCCGCAATTTTTCCATGTATTCCACCAATTGTAACTATTTCATCTCCTATTTTTAAGCTATCCAGCATTGTTTCCTGCGCTTTTTTTCTTTTTTTCTTCCTGCAAGTATCTGTGGTAAAAATAAAACAACCATAAACACTACATATATCAGTATCCATTGACCTGTTCCCATTGTTCCGCTCCTTAATCTGTAATTTATTATTTTTTTCTATAAAATTATACCATAATCATGGTTCTTTTTTTCAATTTTTATTTCTTTTCCTGAAAAAGAACAGACTTTTCCATAATTCCTACATTTTTTCAAAAATATATTTTTATCCTCATATTTTTAAAAAGTATCGGATATATTTCCACCCCTTTTTCCATTGCTTCATAAAAAGTTTCAGAAAACTCCCTGTCTATGTTATGTTCAGGAGCAAATATTTCCGACTTTCTGAATATGAGGATTATTACTGCCGCCCTGAATCCTTCCTCCTTAAGTTCCATAAGTTCACGTAAATGCTTTTACAGCCCTCACTGAAGGGGCTCCGGGAAACTTTTGCAGTATTATCCTCCACAAGTGTACATCCCTTTGTCTCAATATATATCCTGTCTTTTTCCGTTTCCATATAAAAATCCATCTTGCTTTTATTATACTTCATCTCAGGCTTTATATATGGAGGTTTTTCAAATGGCGAAAGTTTTTTCATTATTAAATATTGATTCTGCAATATATCTATGAAATGCTGTATTTATAAGGACTGTTTCATTGTTAATTTTTACAGCGATGACATCCCATTTTGTCTTTCTTTCCTCCTTATCAGCCTTTTTTTATAAGCAGCTCCGCCCCTTCAACAAGAAGTTCCTTCAGCCTTCCCGTATCATGAAGATGGGCAAAATCTTCCCCTTTTTTTCTTCCCTTTAAATTCAAATCTTACTGTAAACCTTGTAACTCTTTCCTTAAAAATTACAGTTTCATCATAATCTATTCTGTAAATGCTTTTTTTATTATCTTCATTATGTTTTTCATTTATTTTTCCCTTACTGTTTTCATTTTTATAATTCTCTGATTGCTGCTTCCCTGAATTTAAGCTGGGAGAATAGAGCTCCTTAACAAAAAGTCCGTCTACCAGTACATCTATATACTTAAGACAGGCTTTTTCTTTCCTTATTTTTCCAATATGGCTTCAATTGTATACCCTGTATAGAGCCATATGTTTTTCCCAGTTTTTTCCTTTAAAAATTTTAGCACTTTAAACATCTCGACGGGATTAAATAAGGGATCGCCTCCGCTTACTGTAATTCCGTCGAGCAGTTCGTTACTATTTATTTCTTCCGCTATTTTCTCAAGCTTTTCATATGTCAGAATTTCTCCGTTGCACGGATTCCATGACTCCCGGTTATGACATCCGGGGCAGGCGTGTGAACATCCTGGAAAAGTAAATGGAATACCTCAGCCCTTCCCCGTCTACTATTGTTTCCCTGTATATTCCAAGAATCCTTAACGTAAATTCATCCTGTTTTTTTTCAGTTTCCATGGCATCACTTCATCCCGTGTTTCACTCTGTCTTTTTCTTCGGCTTTCTTTGCGCTGTTCCAGCTGTCAAGATCTCCTGTCAGATATCCGGTTATTCTTCTTATTTTGGATATATTATGACTTCCGCATATAGGGCATTCATCTCCGATTATTGTTTCTGTACCGCAGTCCCTGCATTTGTCAATAGGATGATTTATTGAACCGTATCCGATACCTGTATCTTTCATTGCCTTCACGATTTTCAGTATTACCCTTACATTCTTTCTTGCTTCCCCGTCAAGTTCCACATATGTAATGTGCCCTCCGGTAGTCAGCTTATGGAAAGGCGCTTCTTTTCTTATCTTTTCAAATATTCCTATATTTTTCCTTCACATCAATGTGGAAAGAATTTATATAGTAGTCCCTGTCTGTAACGTTAGTTATTTCCCCAAATTTTTCCCTGTCAATTCTTAAAAATCTTCCCGCCAGACTTTCTGCAGGCGTTGCCAGTATGGAATAATTCAATCCGTATTTTTCTTTCAGTTCAGCCGCAATGTCATCCATCATTTTTCACAGTGTCATAAAGAGTATTATATGCCAGTTCACTGCTTCCATGATCCGCATCAAATAGGGCATACATGGCATTTGAACCTCCTACAAATCCTATTCCCAGCGTACCTGACAGAAGTACATCCCCAAGCTCGCTGTTAGGGATTTGCATTAATCATTCCCTTCCATAAATTATTTGCCCTCATGAAAGAAACTGCTTTGCCAGTGCCGTTCTCTGAAAACTGTATCTCTCATGCAGCTGTTTCCGCAGTAAAATATGTCATTTCCTTAACTTTTTCCTGAAATCCCTTTACAGAAGTTCGCATTTTTTATTTATTTCTTCCTGTTCATCTGAAAATTTTTCCTGCCTGTTTCATTTCTTCTATTTCTTTTTCAACTCTTTTTCTCACTTCAATGGCAATTCTTGGGAAATTAATACTTGTAAAAGATAGGTTTCCTCTTCCAAGGCTCGTCTTTTCCCCGTGCAGATTTTCAAAAACTCTTGTTCTGCAACCCATTGTCGCCACTTCATATTTATATTTTAAAGGATCGTTTATATCCCATTTTTCGTGTCTGTTAAACTCAGTATCAAGGAATACAAAGTTTGGAAAAAGACGTCTGCTCGTTGTATGGCATGCAAGCAGAAGCAAATCAAAATTAGGTGCTTTAAATTTTTTCCTATTTTCCATGTGGGCAGCAGTATTTTCAATATCCCCATTCAGTTCTTCCGCCGCCTGGTCCATTACTTCCTCAAAGTTTTCCATTGCATATCTATAATCTTCTTCAGTATAGTTCAGCCCTTCCTTAACCTTGAAAATCTGGATAGGAAATATTGGTGTTTCCCTCTTTCCAAGACCGTCTTCTGTAGCCTTCAGAAGTTCCCTTATTACCATTCTTCCTTCTTCGGAAGTGTCTGTCCCATAATTTATTGAAGAAAATACAACCTGGTTTCCTCCACGTGAATGCATCGTATTAAGATTGTGCAGGAACCCTTCCATTGCCTGATATGTTTCAAGCCTTGTGTCATCATAGGCAATTTCCATAAGTCTTTTTATCTGATCCCCAGGTATTTTAAAATGTTCTGCCGTTTCTGTAATTGTTGCATCATCAGGTAATATTGTATGTATATTTTCATTTATGAAAGATTTTTACTTCCTTATTTGTCTCATCAACATAGTCTAATGACAGGAAGCTCAATATTCTGTATCTGAAATGTCTACGGAATGATTTCAGCACTCCCTTTGCCATATAAAAATCAAATGCCGGAATTGATTGGCCGCCATGCTGTTCATTCTGGTTTGTCTGAAAAATAATTGTCGCCAGTGTGGCATAAGTTGTTATACTTTTTGCTTCCCTTATAAATCCATGTTTTGTCTGAAATCCATGCTCAAACATATCTGCCAGGTCATACTGAAGACATGTTGTTGTCTTGCTTGGGTAATAATCCAGATCATGAATATGAATTTCTCCGTTGTTGTGTGCTTCCTTAAATTCAGGGGAAACCAGGTTTTCTAAAGTATACATTTTCGATACTTCACTTGCAAACCTCATCATCTGACCCGCCGGTGTCATCGAAGACATATTTGCATTTTCATTATTTATATCGTTTTTTTCAACGTCTACAATTCCTGAAATTATTTTTTCCAAGTCTTCTCCCAGTTGATTGTGCATTTTCATTACCCGCCTTTCAAAATTATTTACTTTTCGTTTAACTAGACCTGAATTCCCTCTGTGAATTTTTCCGTTTTCCCCCGTTATATTTCAATTTCAAACAACAATCTAAAACCACCCTTTTTCTTCTATATATATTGTTTTATATAGTACCACAATATTTAGTAACTTTCAATAGGCCATATATTTTTTTATAATTACCTCCATATCATTCATAACGTAAAAACCAAAAATCCGAAACAATAAAATACCGAAATCATTACCTTTTTGTTTTAATAAAGATTAAATTATATATCTGATTTATAAATTAAATTTTTAATGTAACTATCTAAAAAGAAAACTTAACAATGAGGGCTGTCTCAAAAATTAAAAATACTGTAAAAAAACTATATTTATGAATTATTTAGAATTTCACAATACAAAACTGGAAATGAATTTAGAAAAAGTCAACAACCTGATTTTTTCAGGTGTATTTTTGACTTTTTCTTTATGAATGACTGTTTTGTATAAGTGAAATTCTAGTAAATGAATAAATATGTTTTTGTATTTTTCAATTTTGAGACAGCCCATTGTATATTTTTACTATTTTTAGACACTTCCTTCTAATTATAACATTGTTTTTCATTTGATAATCTTGACTTTTAAAATTATCAAGGTAAAATAATACTGACAAATTTTTTTAGAGAGAAGAGAGAATATGAGATTCTGTTACTATTACTGGCTTTTAGTGCTTTTTAACTTTAACAGCTTGTGGCAGCAAGGGGAATCAGGTTCGTCTGATGGAAAAATGCCGAAATAAAGGAAAGATCGTTATTTACACTTCAATGTACGAAGACATCATTGACAATGTAAAGGAAAAACTTAAACAGGAATTTCCTAATCTGGAAGTTGAATTCTTCCAAGGTGGAACTGGAACACTTCAATCAAAAATCGTTGCAGAAATGCAGGCAAATAAATTAGGTGCAGACATGCTTATGGTTGCTGAACCTTCTTATTCACTGGAATTAAAGGAAAAAGGTGTATTACACGCCTATGTTTCAAAAAATGCTGAAAATCTTGCATTAGACTATGACAAGGAAGGATACTGGTATCCTGTACGTATTTTAAATATGGTTTTAGCGTATAATCCTGACAAATTTAAGAAGGAAGACCTTGCACAATCTTTTGATGAATTTGCAAAAAAACCAAACTTGCAGGAAAAATTTCCATTCCTGATCCATTAAAATCAGGAACAGCTTTGGCGGCAGTATCTGCACTGACTGATAAATATGGTGAAGGATACTTTGAAAGCCTTGCAAAACAGAAAGCAGTTGTAGAATCAGGATCAGTTGCAGTTACAAAACTTGAAACAGGTGAAGCTGCACAAATTATGATACTTGAAGAATCAATCCTTAAGAAAAGACAGGAAGAAAATTCAAAACTTGAAGTTATTTATCCTACTGACGGAATTATCGCAATTCCTAGTACAATCATGACTGTAAAAGAAGAAATGTCACCTAACAAAAATATAAAAGCGGCTGAAGCTTTAACTGACTGGTTCCTATCTCCGGCAGGACAGGAAGCTATCGTTGACGGATGGATGCACTCAGTACTTAAAAATCCTGCAAAAGCACCTTTCGATGCAAAAGCTACTGCAGAAATACTTGCAGCTGCAATGCCTATTAACTGGGATAAAACTTACCACGACAGAGATAAATTACGTGAAATTTTTGAAAAATACATAACAAAAGCTGCAAAATAGTTTGTAAATTTTAATTTTGAAAAAGAGGAAAAAAATGGCAAAAATATAACATAGATATAAAGTGGATAGTCATACTTATTGTTGTAGCTTTCCTTGTAATATTTGAAGTTATCCCTTTATCTTATTTATTAATCCGTTCACTGTTTCCAAAGGGAAGTTTTTCTCTGGAATCCTTTAAGAGGGTATATACTTACGATCTGAACTGGACAGCGTTAATAAATACATTAGTGATTTCAGGATTAACTACATTATTTGGAGTTATACTGGCTTTCCCGCTGGCATTTCTTGTAGGAAGAACAGACATGTACGGTAAAAAGTTCTTCAGAACCCTATTTGTTACAACATATATGGTACCTCCATATGTGGGTGCGATGGCATGGCTGAGACTTCTGAACCCAAATGCAGGAGTTTTAAATAAATTTCTTATGCAGATGTTTAATCTGCCGAAGGCTCCCTTCAATATATATACGGTGGGGGGAATAGTATGGGTACTTACGTGCTTCTACTATCCTTATGCTTTTATAACAATATCAAGAGCGATGGAAAAAATGGATCCGTCATTGGAAGAAGCTTCTAAAATATCAGGAGCTTCGCCTCTTAAGACTTTAATGACTATTACTATTCCAATGATGACTCCGAGTATAATAGCTGCAGGACTTCTTGTATTCGTTGCTTCTGCATCGGCATTCGGTATACCTTCAATTATCGGAGCACCAGGACAGATATATACTGTAACTACACGTATCATTGACTTTGTTCACATCGGTTCTGATGAAGGGCTTAATGATGCAATGGTGCTGGCAGTATTCCTTATGGTAATAGCAAACATCGTTTTATACATTACAACTTTCGTAATTGGAAAAAGACAGTACATAACAATGAGTGGAAAATCTACAAGACCGAACATAGTGGAATTGGGAAAATGGAGAATGCCAATAACAATTATTATTTCAATTTTCTCATTCTTTGTAGTAATTTTGCCTTTTGTTACTGTGGCACTTACTTCCTTTACTGTAAATATGGGAAAACCTATATGCCTTTCAAATATGTCCATGAGTGCATGGAATAAAGTCTTCTCAAGGGCTTCCATATTAAGTTCCACTAAAAACAGTATAATTGCAGGACTTGCGGCGGCATTCTTTGGAATTATGATTTCATGCATAATGGCATACCTGCTGCAGAGAACTAACGTAAAAGGAAAAAGAATTCCTGACTTCCTTATAACTTTAGGTTCAGGAACTCCAAGTGTTACAATCGCCCTGGCATTAATAATATCCATGAGCGGAAAATTTAAAATTAACATCTACAATACTTTGACAATAATGATTATAGCCTATATGATAAAATACATGCTTATGGGAATGAGAACAGTCGTTTCTGCAATGAGCCAGGTCCATCCTTCACTGGAGGAAGCGGCACAGATTTCAGGTGCCAACTGGCTGCGTATGCTTAAAGATGTAACTCTTCCATTAATTGGGAGCAAGTATCGTTGCAGGATTCTTCCTGATATTCATGCCGTCATTCTATGAACTGACAATGTCAACGCTACTTTATTCATCCAATACAAAAACAATAGGGTATGAGCTGTACATTTACCAGACTTACCACAGTCAGCAGGTGGCAAGTGCCCTTGCAACGGCTATCTTATTATTTGTAATTATAGTAAACTATCTTTTAAATAAATTGACAAAAGGACAATTTTCAATATAGAGCAGGAGGAAAAATATGGCTTCGGTAACAATAACAGGGGTAACAAAATCATTTGGAGACGTTCAGGTCTTACAGGAATTCAGCCAGAAATTTGAAGACGGGGAATTCATAACACTGCTAGGTCCTTCAGGTTGTGGAAAAACTACTATGCTAAGACTGATAGCAGGTTTTGAAAAGCCCACAAGCGGAGAAATCTATATAGGTGACAGACCTGTATCAGGAAAAGATAATTTTGTATCTCCTGAAAAAAGGGAAATAGGAATGGTATTCCAGTCATATGCTGTATGGCCTCACATGAATGTGTACGATAATATTGCATACCCTTTAAAAATTAAGAAAACTAGCAAAAAAGAAATAGATGAAAGAGTCAATCAGGCTCTTAAAACTGTCCACCTTGAACAGTACAAGGACAGATTCCCTTCAGAACTGTCAGGAGGACAGCAGCAGAGGGTTGCATTAGGAAGAGCTCTTGTGGCACATCCTGAAATACTTCTGCTGGATGAACCTTTATCAAACCTTGATGCAAAACTTAGGGAAGAAATGAGATATGAAATCAAGGAAATAACTAAAAACTTAAAATTACAGTTATTTATGTAACCCACGACCAGATAGAAGCAATGACAATGAGTGACAGAATAGTGCTTATTAACAAAGGGGAAGTTCAACAGGTGGGAACTCCTCAGGAAATCTATTCACGTCCTAAAAATGTGTTTGTTGCAAACTTTGTAGGAAAGGTGGATTTCATAAAGGGAAAAGTTGAAAATGGAAATATTCTCTTAAACAACAGTAACGGTCAGACTCTTCCTAATACAAGTTCTTACACGAAGGATGTCATAGTGGCAATAAGACCTGAAAATGTAATGCTTGCAGAAGATGGAGAACTGACAGGAAAAGTATTTTCTAAATTCTATCTTGGAGACTGCAATGACCTGAGGGTTGAAGTTGGAAACGGAAATATTTTAAGAGTTACTGCGAGGGCTTCCACTTACGATACTCTGAAGATAGGGGAAGAAGTAAGACTTAAAGTTCTTGAATATTTTGTGTTTGAGGATGATGGAAAAGACCAGACTAAGATAATGACATAATCAATGATAATAAAAGAAAACATAAAAAGGTTATTCTATAAAAGAAAAATGAGAAAATTTACAGCATAATGCAAAAATGATATTTATTCATTTACTGAAAATTTTACTTATTTAAAATAATTATTCGCTAATTATAAACTCGCCGATGGCTCAGACAATAATTTTTCTAAGCTCATTTCATATTTTTAAATTGTAAAATTTTAAAGAATTCATAAATATCATTTTTGCAGCATAATTTATTATAAATTTTTCTATTTTTCGGAATAACCTTTTCTTTTATTATTATTGATTTCTAACATGAAATAATATATAATTTATTAGTGATTAATAAAAATTATAGATAGAGGTGAAATTGTGAAAGAGAAAAATCATAATTGTCGACTTCGGTTCGCAGTACAGCCAGCTTATTGCCAGAAGAATAAGGGAAATGGAAGTTTACTGTGAAATCGTACCTATGGTTGACATTGAACAGATTAAGAATGGAGAAGATAAAATCAAAGGGATAATCTTCTCAGGAGGTCCTGCCTCAGTTTATGAAAAAGATTCGCCTACTGCAGATAAGGCAGTTTTTGATTTAGGAATTCCTATATTGGGAATATGTTATGGAATGCAGCTTATCACACATCTTAACGGTGGAAAAGTTGAAAAGGCTGAATCAAGGGAATTTGGAAAGGCAATTTCTGGAAGTACTGGATGACAAGAATCCGCTTCTTTCGGATATTCCAAAAACTTCAAGCATATGGATGAGCCACAATGACCATATTACTGTGCTTCCTGAAGGTTTTGAAATTATTGCCAGAACAGATTCATCAATTGCGGCCATTACAAACAATAATGGTATTTATGCACTGCAATTTCACCCGGAAGTAGTTCATTCTGAATGCGGAACTGAAATAATTTCAAACTTTGTTTTCAATATATGTAAATGTGAGAAAAACTGGAAAATTAAAAACTTTATACAGGAAAAAACAGAAGCAATAAAGGAAACTGTAGGAGACGAGCATGTACTTCTTGCACTTTCAGGAGGGGTGGACTCTTCTGTGGCTGCCGTTCTGATTAACAATGCAATAGGAAAACAGCTTACATGTATGTTTGTGGATACAGGGCTTCTGAGAAAGGATGAAGGTAAAAAAGTCCTTGAATATTATAAGGAGCATTTTGACCTGAATATTGTGTTCGTTGACGCAAAAGACAGATTCCTGAATAAGCTTAAAGGTGTGGATGAGCCTGAAGCCAAGAGAAAGATTATTGGAAATGAATTTATCGAAGTATTTAACGAAGAAATTAGAAAACTTAAAGGACAGGAAAGTGCAAAATTCCTTGCACAGGGACAATCTACCCTGATGTTATTGAATCACAGTCTATAAAAGGCCCTTCACATACTATAAAATCTCACCACAATGTAGGAGGACTCCCTGAAGACCTTAAATTTGAACTTCTTGAGCCATTAAAAGAATTATTTAAGGATGAGGTAAGAAAAAGTTGGGACATGAATTAGGACTGCCAGACACAATTATAAACAGACATCCCATTCCCGGGACCGGGACTTGGAATAAGAGTTATCGGAGAAGTTACGCCTGACAAGGTAAAAATACTTCAGGAAGCTGACGACATCTTTATTAATGAGCTTATGGCCAAAGGACTTTATGGAAAGGTAGATCAGGCATTTGTAACATTGCTTCCTGTGAAAACTGTAGGAGTGATGGGCGACCAGAGAACATATGAATATGTGGCTGCAATCCGTTCAGTAAATACTATCGACTTTATGACTGCCACATGGTCAAAACTGCCTTATGAATTCCTTGAGGAAGTGTCAAATAAGATTATAAACAAAAGTAAATGGAATAAACAGAATTGTGTATGATATTTCTTCTAAGCCACCGGGAACTATTG
>BNJU01005661.1_pt1 | contig 139486 bp, 196 predicted proteins | sample 8539281 | NCBI WGS metagenome assembly BNJU01 (sample SAMD00202456, study PRJDB9452) | human saliva metagenome | isolation source: human saliva | place: Japan
CAGATGGTGCCTATAATTTCTACTATTCTAAAGATAGTTACGTCGATTCCGCCAGTTACTCCTTCAAAGTTAAAGATGGAAAAGTCGTTTTTTATGAAGATCAAAAAGACGAACTAGAGAATCAAGAATAAGGAAGATGAAAAAGGGACTATCTAATAGACCGCAAGTCAAATAGCAAGGCTGGGAGTTGATTCCCAGTCTTTTCTTTCGTCTAGAAAAGTAAGTCTTGATGGGAAAGGTACCGTGAGTTTAATCGCCATCCGTTTTTTTCTATTCGCTCTTTAGGAAGCATAGGCTTTTATCCCCTCTGATAAATTCATTCATGTTATAATAAGTAGACTAGATAACAGGGAGAAAAGATAAACAGATGATCACGTCAAAATATGAATGGCAGTTTGCTGCGCCCTTTTCAGATGATACTTTTTTGGCGCAAGCAAAGAAAAGAGGATTGGAAGCATCCGCAGCCAAGTTACTGGGAGAACGAGGGATCCAGACGGAAGACGCGCTGGATCGTTTTCTTGAACCTCGGCTAGAAGATCTGCATGATCCCTACCTGCTGCACGATATGGACAAGGCTGTGGAACGGATTCGTCAAGCTATTGAAGATTATGAACAGATCCTAGTTTATGGAGATTATGATGCAGACGGTATGACGGCCGCTTCTATTATGAAGGAAACCCTGGAGCAGATGGGGGGCGGAAGTAGCGGTCTATCTGCCTAATCGTTTTTACAGATGGGTATGGTCCCAATGCCAGTGTCTACAAGTACTTTATCGAACAGCAGGGAGTTTCCCTCATCATCACGGTGGACAATGGAGTAGCTGGACACGAAGCCATTGACTTGGCCCAAAGCATGGGGGTAGATGTCATTGTGACAGACCACCATGCCATGCCCGAAGTCTTGCCCGATGCCTATGCTGTCATTCACCCCGAGCATCCAGATGCCGATTACCCTTTCAAGCACCTAGCAGGCTGTGGAGTTGCCTTTAAATTAGCGACTGCTCTCTTAGAAGAGGTGCCTCTAGATTTTTCTAGATTTGGTAGCTATTGGGACCATTGCGGATATGGTCAGTTTGACAGATGAAAACCGCATCTTAGTCAAGTATGGCCTAGGAGTCCTTCGTCAAACTCAACGGATCGGCCTTCAGGAAATGCTCAAGCTAGCCACCATCGCCCCTCAAGATGTAAATGAAGAAACGGTTGGTTTTCAGATTGCCCCTCGTCTCAATGCCTTGGGTCGCTTGGATGACCCAAATCCAGCGGTCGAACTCTTGACAGGTTTTGACGACGAAGAAGCGCTAGAAATTGCGCTGATGATTCAAGCCAAGAATGAAGAGCGCAAGGAGATTGTGCAAGCCATCTATGATGAGGCCAAAGCTATGGTCGATCCAAGTCTTCCGGTTCAAATCTTGGCCAAGGAAGGATGGAATCCTGGTGTCTTAGGAATCGTGGCCGGTCGTCTACTAGAAGAGCTCCATCAGCCCGTCATCGTCCTCACTATAGACCAAGGCAAGGCTAAGGGAAGCGCGCGAAGTCCCGAAAGTGTCCATATTTTTGAAGCCCTAGATCCCCATCGTGCTCTCTTTATCGCCTTTGGGGGCCATGCGGGTGCAGCTGGTATGACGCTGGAAGTGGAAAATCTTCCTCGCCTGACCGAGATTTTTTCTGATTATATTCGTGAAAAAGGGATTGACCTGACGGCCAAATCTACTCTCTTCGTAGACGAGGAATTGGACCTAGAAGAGCTGACCTTGGATACCTTGAAGAGTTTTGATCGTCTAGCACCTTTTGGGATGGACCATAAGAAGCCGGTCTTTTACATTCGTGATTTCCAAGTAGAGTCTAGTCGGACCATGGGGGCTGGCAATAGCCATCTGAAGTTGAAGATTCAAAAAGGCGATGCCCGCTTTGATGTGGTTGCTTTTGGTCAGGGCCATTTGGAATTGGAGTACTCCCAAGCAAAAAAACTTGGAATTGGTGGTATCCTTGTCCATCAATCAGTGGAATGGACAGACCACCCTGCAACTGATGGTGGTGGATGCCCGTGTAGAAGGAGTACAGCTCTACAATATCCGAGGAAAGAATGCTCCTCTCCCACAAGCTATCCCACTCTTTAGTCAGTTAGAAGGAGCGGTTGATTCCCCAGCCATTGTCATCGATCGCATACCGGATGACCTGGCTGACTTGAAAGCCCTCTTCCAAGAACAGAACTTCCAAGCGGTTTATTTTAAAAATTACCTAGACAAGGCCTATTATTTGACCGGCTACGGTAGCCGTGATCAGTATGCTAAACTCTACAAAACGCTTTATCAATTCCCAGAGTTTGATGTCCGCCATAAGCTCAGCCAACTATCTGACTACCTCAAGATTCCACAGGTCTTGTTAATCAAGATGATCCAGATTTTCCAAGAATTGGGCTTTGTCCAGATTGAAAATGGCATCATGACGGTCAACAAGGATGCGGAGAAGAAGGAGATTGCCTCTAGTTCCATCTATCAGGACTTGGTGCAGACGGTTAAAGACCAGGAACTCATGGCCCCTAGGATCTGTGCAAGAAATCTATGATTATTTACTTTCTGATGAAAAGTAAAAACTTGATCATAAATTATACTAAGATCTGCTTTTTTTAAGACTTTCTAGTGCATCCCGTGAATTTTCATGGTATAATGAAATGTAAACATAAATTTTTGAAAAGAAGTTAAAAATGAACTTAAAAGATTATATTGCTAGCATTGAAAACTACCCACAAGAGGGAGTGACCTTCCGTGATATTAGTCCTTTGATGGCAGACGGAAATGCTTACAGTTATGCGATTCGTGAAATCGTTCAATATGCGACCGATAAGAAGATCGATATGATCGTTGGACCTGAAGCGCGTGGCTTCATCGTAGGATGTCCAGTCGCTTTTTGAGCTTGGTATTGGCTTTTGCACCTGTTCGTAAACCTGGTAAATTGCCACGTGAAGTCATTTCAGCTGACTACGAAAAAGAATACGGTCTTGATACCTTAACCATGCATGCAGATGCTGTTAAGCCAGGTCAACGCGTCCTCATCGTCGATGACCTCTTGGCAACAGGCGGTACCGTTAAAGCAACCATCGAAATGATTGAAAAACTCGGTGGAGTGGTTGCAGGGTTGTGCCTTCTTGATCGAGCTTGATGATCTCAAAGGCCGCGAAGCAATCGGAGATTACGACTACAAAGTCTTGATGCATTACTAATATAGTTTAGAACTATATCTGGATAGAGAAAAACCATAATTGAAAACTATATGCTCCTGTCTTATAATAAGAGGTAACAACTTGTAAGATGGGAGCTTTTTATGCCAATTACCTTAGATAAGAAATTACCAGCAGTTGATATTCTTCGCTCAGAAAATATTTTTGTCATGGATGATATTCGGGCAACTCACCAAGATATTCGTCCTATGAATGTTCTGATTTGAATCTCATGCCGACTAAGGTAGCAACTGAGACTCAACTGTTACGGCTTCTCGCTAATACTCCCTTGCAGATCAATGTGGATTTCCTCTATATGACCAGCCATGAGTCCAAGACAACAGCGGCAGAGCATATGGAAGTCTTCTATAAATCCTTCGACGATATTAAAGAGAATTATTATGATGGCCTGATCATTACGGGAGCTCCAGTAGAGAAATTGGCTTTTGAGGAAGTGGATTACTGGGAGGAGTTAACAAAGGTCTTTGCTTGGTCGAAGCGCCATGTTTTTTCAACCTTGCATCTTTGTTGGGGTGCGCAAGCTGGTCTCTATTACCGCTATGGGATTGAAAAAGTAGCTCTCTGTGACAAGCTATCAGGGATCTATGAGCAAACAGTCATGAATCCACAGAACCGATTGATGCGTGGTTTTGACGATGCTTTTTTGGCTCCTCACTCACGTTATACGGATGTCCCCCTCAAAGAAGTGCTAGACAAGAGCAACTTGCAAGTCTTAGCTCAAGGCGGTGAAGTAGGGCTATCTATTCTGGCCAGTCCAGACCTTCGAGAGGTCTATAGTTTTGGTCATCTGGGAGTATGACCGTGATACCTTGGCCAAGGAATACCAGCGGGATGTGAAAGCGGGCTTGAATCCAGATCTTCCTAAGAACTATTATGATCAGGATGACAGCAGTCGCGATCCTCGGATGCGGTGGAACTTAGCGGCAACCAACTTCTTTAGTAATTGGATCAATTATGCAGTTTACCAAGAAACTCCTTATCGTTTGGAGGAGTTAGAAAAAGATATTTCATTTTATGGTTACCTATAAAGGGGTAGTATGACATATTCACAAGCATTTAAGTCAGGCAATTTGGTCTTACCAAGTGCCTTACTTTTCCATTATCAACACTTATTTAAAGACGCAGAGGATTTTCTGGTTTGGCAGTTCTTTTATTTGCAGAATACGACCAACCAATCCAGCCTCACGCCGAATCAAATTGCAGATGCGATTGGCAAGTCGGTCACAGAAGTCAACCAGTCCATGTCTCGCCTGACCAATCAAGGTTTGCTCCAGTATCGAACCATTGAGCTGGATGGGGAGATTGAAGTTCTTTTTGATGCGACTGTTGCGCTCGAACGCCTGGATGACTTGCTTCAAAGTAAGACGGAAGTAGCACAGCGTGGGCAAGACAAGCAGGCAGAAAATGAGCTGGCTGATTTGGTCAAAACCTTTGAGCAGGAGTTAGGCCGTTTATTGACTCCCTTTGAAATCGAAGACTTGACGCAGACAGTCAAACAGGACCAAACAGACCCTGATATTGTGAAGGCTGCCTTGAGAGAAGCAGTCTTTAACGGTAAGCCTCACTGGAAATACATCCAGGCCATCCTGCGCAATTGGCGACGGGAAGGCATTACCAGTTTGACACAATTAAAAATCAAGCAACAAGAGCGGGAGGCCCTTCAGCCTGAAAATGTCACCGTTTCAGATGATTTCTTACAGGCCATGGATTTATGGAAAGATTAAAAAACTAGCACTCATAAAGTGCTAGTTTTTTTCGTTTATAAATAGTCTGCGTATGCTTCTTCTAGTTTGGTCAGGAGTTCTTGCTTTTCTTCGTCACTAGCAAAGGAAGCCTGGATGGCATCAATATTATGCTGGTAAAAGTCAGCTGGTGTTGTATGGAAGTGGCGATGGTAGAGTTCATATTCCTTGGTCAAATCTGTATCAGATACGGTCCGGTTATCGGTGTTGATACTGATATTGGCCTGAGCTTCTTTCATCTTGAGGTAAGGAAAGTCTTCCACAGTGGCAGGAGCCTTGGTTTGGAGGTTACTGGTCAAGCAAAGTTCACCAGTAACCCCATTTTTTACAAACTCTTTTAGAAGTTCTGGTTCGTCAGCTAGCAAGGTCACGTGACCATTTCGTTTGATGCCATAGGCCATGGATTGAGCGACATTGGCTGGGCAGTGGCATTCACCAGCATGGAGGGTCATGGGCCGGTTGTAACTTTTCACCTGTTGGATGAGGGCGTCAATGGCTTGTGGTGGGTAGTTGTGCTCATCTCCAGCAAAGTCAAAACCAACAAAATCCTGCTCCCTAACTTGGTTGGCTTCTGCCAGGATGCGAGAGGTGAGTTTTGGATCCGATTGGCGCATGCCACAAACGAGAGCTTTCGCGACAATGCCAAATTCATCCTGGGCTTGCCGTAGACCTTTGCAGACAGCATCGATAGTTTCTGGGACGGTAAGTCCTTGATCCATGGACAATTCTGGGGCAAAACGAACCTCTATGTAGAGGACATTCTCCAGAGTAGCTTGCTTAGCGACATCGTAAGCAGCAAGTGTCAAGGCTTCCTTGGTCTGAAGGAGAGGGCGAATGTAGTCAAAGGCCTCCAAATAGTCCAAAAGATTCTCACAGTGGGCAGGGGCAGTGACATGGTGCTTGAGCTCTTCATCGCTAACAGGAAGGTCAATATTGGCCATGGCTGCCAATTGGCGAATAGTCGGAAGAGACAAGGAACCGTCTAAGTGGCAGTGGAGTTCTGTCTTTGCCAAACTATGAAAGTCAATTGTGGACATATTTTTTCTCCATAAAATGTATTTTTTCTATACTATCATTTTGCCAAGAAAAAGTCAAGTAAAAGCTAGCGTAGCAGATTTTTTTGAAAGTGCGAACAGGGATTTGATATGCTAGTAGTAACGTAGAAAAAGGAGAAAAGAGATGTCAGATTATCAATTACCAAGTATGGGAAGCACCGAGCCAAATGGGAGGTGCTTGGGGTGGTCTAAACCAACCAACTGCAGGAGCCCGTTTTGAACAGACTCTTCCAAAAGGCGATCAGCCTTTCCAACTCTATACTCTTCCAACCCCAAATGGGATCAAGGTGACTATTATGCTGGAAGAACTAAAAGAGTTGGGTGTAGATGCGGGCTATGACGCTTATCGCATCAAGATTGGTGATGGGGATCAATTCGGCAGTGACTTTGTGGCCATCAATCCAAACTCGAAAATTCCAGCCATGTTGGATCAATCAGGTGACCAAGCCATTCGGGTCTTTGAATCAGCCAATATTCTCTTGTATCTAGCAGAGAAATTTGGACAATTGATTCCAGCAGATCTTGCTAAACGGACCGAAGTGCTTAACTGGCTCTTCTGGCAGACAGGGGCTGCACCTTTCTTAGGGGGAGGCTTTGGCCATTTTTTCCACTACGCCCCTGAAAAAATCGAGTATGCCATCAACCGCTTTGCCATGGAAGCCAAACGCCAATTGGACCTACTGGACAAAGAATTGGCGACCAAACCTTATATCGCAGGGGAGGACTATACCATTGCGGATATTGCCATCTGGTCCTGGTATGGCCGTCTAGCCCAAGACAAGGTCTGGGATCGTGCTGGAATTTTCCTAGATGTGAAGGAATACAAGCATTTGCAAGCTTGGACAGATAAAATTGCTAATCGCCCAGCAGTGCAACGTGGCTTGGAAGTAGAATATAAGGAAATTGATGCATAAGGAAAAGGCGCCGTTGCGCCTTTTTTTAATGGTGCAAACATGGTATACTAAAGGATGGAATAAAAGTATAGAAAGAAGCACATGGAATTTACGAAATTATCAAATCGCTTGGACTTGGTGGCTAGCTTCGTCCCAGCTGGAGCGCGTCTGTTAGATGTTGGAAGTGACCACGCTTATCTCCCAATCGCTCTTTTACAGGAAGGCAAGATTGAGGCTGCTATTGCAGGGGAAGTGGTTGAGGGACCTTATCAGTCTGCTCTGCAAAATGTCGCCGATAATGGTTTAGAGGACAAGATTGAGGTCCGCCTAGCTAATGGCTTGGCTGCATTTGAACCAACAGATAGTATTTCCTGCATCACCATCGCAGGAATGGGCGGGCGCTTGATTGCAGATATCTTAGCAGCTGGACTTGAGAAATTAGCCGGTGTCTCCCGCTTGGTCTTGCAACCCAATAATCGGGAGGATGAATTGCGGACTTGGTTAGTAGATCATGATTTCCGCCTTATCGATGAAGCTATCTTAGAAGAAAATGAGAAGTTTTATGAGATCCTCATGGTCGAACACGGTTCTCAAGAGTTGACACCTAAGGAATTGCGCTTTGGTCCGTATTTGATGATAGAACAAGATCCAGCCTTTGTCCAAAAGTGGTCCAGGGAAGTGGAAAAATTAGCCTTTGCCTTGGAGCAGGTCCCAGTTGAGAATCAGTCCGCCAGAGCATCGTTAGAAGACCGCATCGCCCAAATCAAGGAGGTTCTAAATGTTAGCAAGTGAAGTTATCAAACGCTATGAAGCCTACTGTCCCCAGGAACTTTCCATGGAGGGAGATGTCTGTGGCTTACAGGTCGGCACCCTGCAAAAAGACATCAAGAAGGTCATGGTAGCCTTGGATATCCGGGAGCAGACGGTAGCGGAAGCCATCGCCCATGGAGTGGACTTGATCATCGTCAAGCATGCGCCCATTTTTCGTCCGATTAAGGATCTGGTTGCCGATCGCGCCCAGAATCAGATCTACATCAACTTGATCAAGCACGATATCGCAGTCTATGTCAGCCATACCAATATTGATATTGTCCCAGATGGTCTCAACGATTGGTTTTGCCAGCTCTTGGAAATTGAAGATGCAGAGCCCCTCAGCATGACAGGAGAAGGTCTAGGAATTGGCCGTATCGGTCAAGTACCAGCTCAAACCTTTGGCCAGTTGGCTGAAAAGGTAAAAGAAACTTTTGGCTTAGATGCTTTGCGCTTGGTTGGTTATGACCAGGCGGATTTGGAACGGGTGATTGAACGCGTCGCTATCTGTGGAGGAAGTGGTCAATCCTTTTACAAAGATGCTCTCGCTAAGGGGGCTGAGGTCTACATCACAGGAGATATCTACTACCACACGGCTCAAGACATGCTGAGCGATGGTCTCCTGGCCTTGGATCCAGGTCACCATATCGAAGTTCTCTTTGTGTCGAAACTAGTCGAAAAACTCAATCAGTGGAAGTCTGAAGAAGCGTGGGAGATCGAAGTGATTGGCAGTCAAGCCAGCACTAATCCTTTTTACCATATCTAAGAGGTTATCATGAAAGTTGCCATTATCGGTGCAGGGATCGTTGGATCCACTGCAGCCTATTATTTATCCAAGGAAGCACAGATAGATGTCACCGTCTATGATCACGGAGTTGGTCAAGCAACCAAGGCGCTGACTGGCATTATTAGCCCTTGGTTTTCCAAACGGCGGAATAAGGCCTGGTATCGTCTGGCTCGTCTGGGAGCTGATTTTTACCAAGAATTGGTAGAGGACCTGGCCAAAGACGGAATCGAAACAGACTTTTACCAGCAGACAGGGGTCTATCTTCTTAAGAAAAAAAGGAAGAGATTAGATGAACTCTACCAGTTGGCGCTGAGTCGTTGGGAAGAATCTCCCTTAATCGGAAACTTATCGATTTTGACTACAGAAGAAGTGGCCCAACAATTCCCAGGTCTGCAAGGCTTTGAACAGCTCCTTTATGCCTCAGGTGGGGCCCATGTGAGGGAGCACTTCTAACGGATACCCTTCTCAAAGCCAGTGGCGCAAGAGTGATCAAGGAAGAGGTTGCTCTCACAATCTCGGATCATGGCTATCAGATAGAAGGAGAGAGCTATGACCAAGCCATCCTAGCTACAGGAGCCTGGTTGGGGCAAATCCTTGAGCCACTTGGCTACCAAGTGGATGTCCGTCCACAAAAAGGACAGTTGAGGGATTATCAGCTGGACTTAGTTACTGATGATTATCCCGTGGTCATGCCCGAAGGAGAGCTGGATATCATTCCCTTCCAGGAAGGCAAGATCAGTATGGGAGCTACTCATGAGAATGAGAGGGGCTTTGACCTGACAGTGGACCAGGCTTTACTTAATCAGATGGAAACAGAAGCCTTGACCTACTATCCAGAACTAGCTCAAGCTGAAGTTATCAGGGAGCGCGTGGGAACCCGGGCTTACACCAGTGACTTCTCGCCCTTTTGGGGAGCTCTTCCCGATCAAGCAGGCCTTTATGTCGCCAGTGGCCTAGGTTCGTCTGGCCTCACAACTGGTCCACTTATTGGGTGGCACCTGGCCCAACTAGTGGCAGGAGGAAAGGTGCGCCTAGATCCAGCAGATTATCCAGTTGAACAATATGTGAAGAGGTAGGCTGGGACAAAAGTCCTAGCCTCTCAATTATCTTTGGATTGTCGAGCAAGACGCAGTGGTTGAGTGGGCTCTACTACGCTGATTTCATCAGCTTTTACAGCCCTACTCAACTGTGAGGAGGTGGGACAACGAAAATCGAATTCTAACGAATTACCGATTTCTGTCCCACTCTCTTTTTTTCGAAATACCTTCCTTTTCGGACGGATGGAAAATCCCGTCTCAATGCCTTTTATTGGGGATCTATGTCTGCCATCGTAGAGCCAGTAGGAGCCCTGCTAGGAGCAGTTGCCGTCCTATCCATGACGGCTATCTTGCCTTACGCCCTTTCTTTTGCGGCAGGCGCTATGATCTTTGTAGTGGTCGAAGAGTTGATCCCAGTTTCCCCAGACCAATGGAAATACAGACGTTGCGACTCTCGGTCTCATGGTTGGCTTTGTCATTATGATGATCCTCGACGTCGCTTTGGGATAAAGTGTCATCACCTTGTAGCATGGAAACAAGGTGACTTTTTTATTTATTCATGATAAAATAAGGGTAATGAATACGTAGAAAGGCCTAACATTATGAAAGGTATTATTTTAGCTGGTGGTTCGGGTACTCGTTTGTATCCTTTGACCCGTGCCACTTCCAAACAGTTGATGCCCATTTACGACAAGCCAATGATTTACTACCCTTTGTCAACTCTTATGTTAGCAGGGATCAAAGAAATCTTGATCATCTCAACTCCGCAGGATCTTCCTCGTTTTGAAGAGCTTCTTGGAGATGGTTCTGAACTAGGAATTTCCCTCTCTTATGCAGAGCAACCAAGTCCTGATGGCTTGGCGCAAGCCTTCATCATTGGAGAGGACTTTATTGGTGATGATCATGTTGCCCTCGTTCTTGGAGATAATATCTTCCACGGAAATGGCTTAACCAAGATGTTGCAACGGGCGGAAGCGAAAGAAAAAGGTGCCACAGTCTTTGGCTACCAAGTTAAAGACCCAGAACGTTTTGGTGTGGTAGAGTTTGATGCGGACATGAATGCCGTCTCAATCGAAGAAAAACCAGAACATCCAAAATCGAATTTTGCGGTGACGGGTCTTTACTTCTATGACAATGATGTGGTAGAGATTGCTAAAAATATCAAACCAAGTCCTCGTGGAGAGCTTGAAATCACCGATGTCAACAAGGCATATTTGGAGCGTGGAGATCTCTCTGTTGAGCTCATGGGCCGTGGCTTTGCTTGGTTGGATACAGGAACTCATGAAAGTCTCTTGCAGGCTTCTCAATATATCGAGACTGTTCAACGTTTGCAAAATGTCCAAGTAGCCAATCTTGAGGAAATCGCCTATCGTATGGGCTATATTACTAAAGAGCAAGTCTATGAATTGGCTCAACCTCTGAAGAAAAACGAGTACGGACAATATTTGCTCCGTTTGATTGGAGAAGCTTAATGACAGAACAATTTTTTCGAGAAAAGAATTAGCGACTCGCAAGATTGAAGCTATCCCAGGTTTGATGGAGTTTGATATTCCAGTTCGTGGGGACAACCGTGGTTGGTTCAAGGAAAACTTCCAAAAAGAGAAGATGCTTCCTCTTGGTTTTTCCAGAAAGCTTCTTTGCGGAAGGCAAGTTGCAAAATAACATTTCATTCTCTCGTAAGAATGTCTTGCGTGGCTTGCATGCAGAACCTTGGGACAAGTACATCTCTGTAGCAGATGAAGGAAAGGTTCTCGGTACTTGGGTAGACCTTCGTGAAGGTGAGACCTTTGGGAACACTTACCAAACTGTGATTGATGCTTCTAAAAGGAATCTTTGTCCCTCGTGGCGTTGCCAATGGATTCCAAGTTTTGACGGATAAAGTGGCTTATACCTACTTAGTCAATGACTACTGGGCATTGGAGCTCAAGCCAAAATATGCATTTGTTAATTACGCAGACCCAAGCCTAGACATCCAGTGGGAAAACTTGGAAGAAGCAGAAGTTTCAGAAGCTGACAAGAATCACCCATTGCTCAAAGACGTCAAACCCCTAAAAGCAGAAGATTTGTAAAAATGAACCCTGCATAGCAGTATCGCGACTGCAAGGAGCGTTATAAGATTGTTCCTGCCCTAGTGAAAACAAGATTCCCTGAGGGAATCTTGTAGGGAAATCCGGAGACTTCGGCTTCGGATTTAGCCATGAAACCGAAGGGTTGCTGGCGTCCCTCACTAGCGAAAAGGAACGATTAAGAAAAAACAATTTTTTGGAGAAAAAATGACTGAATACAAAAACATCATCGTAACCGGTGGCGCTGGTTTCATCGGTTCAAACTTCGTACACTATGTCTACAACAACCATCCAGATGTACATGTGACTGTCCTTGACAAACTCACTTACGCTGGTAACCGTGCCAACATTGAAGAAATCCTTGGGGATCGTGTTGAATTGGTTGTGGGGGATATTGCTGATGCAGAATTGGTGGACCAATTGGCTGCTAAGGCTGATGCGATTGTTCACTATGCGGCTGAAAGCCACAATGACAACTCCTTGAACGACCCATCTCCATTTATCCACACCAACTTCATTGGTACATACACACTTTTGGAAGCCGCTCGTAAATACGACATTCGTTTCCACCACGTGTCAACAGACGAGGTCTATGGAGACCTTCCATTGCGTGAAGATCTTCCTGGACATGGGGAAGGTCCTGGTGAAAAATTCACTGCTGAAACCAAATACAACCCATCATCCCCTTATTCATCAACCAAGGCTGCTTCAGACTTGATTGTGAAGGCTTGGGTTCGTTCCTTCGGTGTTAAGGCAACCATTTCAAACTGCTCAAACAATTATGGACCATACCAACATATCGAGAAATTCATTCCACGTCAGATTACCAATATCTTATCTGGTATTAAGCCAAAACTCTATGGAGAAGGCAAGAACGTCCGTGACTGGATTCACACTAATGACCACTCAACTGGTGTTTGGGCCATCCTTACCAAGGGCCGTATTGGCGAAACTTACTTGATCGGTGCGGACGGTGAGAAGAACAATAAGGAAGTGCTTGAACTCATCCTTGAAAAAATGGGGCAACCAAAAGACGCATACGACCGTGTAACAGACCGTGCTGGTCACGATTTGCGTTATGCTATTGATTCAACAAAAATTGCGAGAAGAATTGGGTTGGGAACCACAATTCACAAACTTCGAAGCAGGTTTGGAAGAAACCATCAAGTGGTACACAGAAAACCAAGACTGGTGGAAAGCTGAAAAAGAAGCTGTCGAAGCCAACTACGCAAAAACACAAGAAGTCATCAAATAAAAAAAGCCTCTGTCGATCAGGATTTTTGGTCGACAGAGACTTTTCTATTTTAGAAACAAAAAAAAGACCAAACGGTCTTTTTTATTAGTTGGTAGTTGTGGTTGTATCACTGGCTGCAGGAGTAGTCTCAGCTGTTGTTTCTCCTGTATTCGTATCTGTTTGTGACGCACTACTTGCATCCGTTTGAGTGTTGCTCGTGTCAGTTGCCTCACTGCTAGTATTGGTTTCCGTAGTGGTAGCAGTTGTATTGGTGTTCTCACTATCCTTCTCATGAACAACGACGACACTGGTGCTAGATTCTTTTTTATCTTCGGTCTTGTTAGTCGGCTTCATGATGCTATAGATGGTAAATGAAGTGACGATAATCCCGAGCAGACTAGCAATTGTAGCGACAATCATTTGGAAAAAGGAGAGGCTTTGTTTGACCTTTTCTCCTCTAGAGGGTCTGGAATCATCTTGATGCTTGTTTTTACGTGAATAGTTTGACATTCTCTTTTTTCTTCCTCTTCATTTCAATTCATGTCTCATTTAGAGGGACACTTTAGATATTATACGTCATTTTTTTGAGAAAATGTCTAAAAAGAAATGAAAGAGGTTGTTAAAATTTCAAATTGCTTTCAAACTGGACACTTTGTGTCTCGCTTGCTTCAGAGGATGTCGCAAAGTTTGCCTGTCCTTTTTCAGAGACTGAAATCGGCTGGCTTGTTTGACTAGGCTGGCTGATGATTTCATGGTGACTAAAACTAGAGGAATCATTAGGAGTGCTAAACTGACCATTTGCCTGAATCTCTATCTTGTTGGGATCCGGGATAGAGTAGTCAATCCTTCCCTTGAATTCCTTGGTTTTTGAAATCACTTTTACATCTTTCACGCGGATGATACGACGGAACCAGCCATTGTATTCGACCAAGCATTTGAATTCGATGTGACTATCGGATTCGCCAGGGATTGGTTGGATAAGACTCATTTCACGTAGACTCCCTTCATCTTCCCTAAAGTAAGGTGGCTTCTCCAAGGGCTGTTGCAAGTCACACTGTCCTTTACCGTGACAGGCTAGTTGAGCAGAGGGGAGGGCAAATGGAAGTGGTGGTAGGACAGCGAGCAGTCCTCCAAGAGCAAGACTTCCAGCTAGGGCAATGGATAGATAGATTGGTCGTTTCATGTTTGTCTCCTTTTATCATCTTTCGGGACCAGTTCAGTTGTTGAACAAATGTTTTAAAAGCCAGAACGTAGTTTTGTAAGCGCTTGACAAAACTCTCCATCTTCATCATAAGCTATTTTGAGAAATTTACAAGTTTTCTGTCTGAAACTAGGAACAAAATGAAGCCTGCCAAATTCTTGTCCCTCCAACCTATAAATGTTACAATAAGATGATTGAAAATTGACTAGGAGAGAGTGGAAGATGATTTACTTCGATAATTCAGCAACAACCAAACCTTATCCAGAGGCCTTGGCTACCTACACAGAAGTCGCAAGCAAAATTTGGGGGAATCCATCTAGTTTGCACAACCTGGGAAGTCAAGCGACACGGATTTTGGAGGCATCTCGTAAGCAGATAGCTTCCCTCCTAGGCAAGAAAGCAGAAGAAATCTATTTCACCTCAGGTGGGACAGAAGGAGACAACTGGGCTATCAAAGGAGTTGCTTTTGAAAAAGCTCCTTACGGGAAGCATATTATTGTCTCAGCTATTGAGCATCCGGCTGTGAAGGAATCAGCCCTCTGGCTACAAGGTCAAGGATTTGAGGTGGATATAGCTCCAGTTGATGCGCATGGCTTCGTCCAAGTGGAAGAGTTGGAAAAACTCTTGCGTCCGGATACAACCCTCGTTTCGATCATGGCAGTTAATAACGAAGTAGGTTCTATCCAGCCTATTCAAGCCATTGCGGATCTATTGGCGGATCGTCCGACCATCACCTTCCACGTCGATGGGGTTCAGGCTCTTGCTAAGATTTCAACTGCTCTCTACTTACCAGATCGGGTGGATTTAGCGACCTTCTCCAGTCATAAGTTTCATGGAGTTCGAGGAGTTGGCTTTCTCTACCTCAAAGAAGGTAAAAAGATCAGTCCCCTCTTAACAGGCGGCGGACAAGAAAAGGACCTTCGTTCGACGACGGAGAACTTAGCTGGAATTGCTGCGACTGCCAAGGCTTTGCGTTTGGCGATGGAGCGTCAAGAGGACTTTGAGCGCAAGTGCCATCAGTTGAAGGAAGTCATTCATGAGGAATTAGCCCACTATCCAGATGTGACTGTCTTCTCAGGAGATGAGGGCTTTGCGCCCCATATCTTGACTTTTGGTATCAAGGGTGTGCGAGGAGAAGTCATCGTTCACGCTTTTGAAGAGTATGAGATTTACATATCGACAACCTCTGCCTGCTCTTCCAAGGCTGGTAAACCTGCTGGAACCTTGATCGCCATGGGAGTCGACAAGGCTCTGGCTCAAACAGCAGTCCGCCTCAGTCTTGATCTCGAAAATGATATGAGTCAGGTCGAGCAATTCTTGACCAAGTTCAAACTAATCTATGAAAAAACACGTAAGGTGCGTTAAGAAAAAGAAAAGGAAGTAACTATGCCATTAACTTATTCAGAAATTATGATTCGCTATGGTGAGCTTTCTACTAAAGGAAAGAACCGGATGCGCTTCATCAATAAATTGCGCAACAATATTTCAGATGTTTTGTCTATTTATCCAGCTGTCAAAGTGACAGCCGATCGGGACCGCGCTCATGCTTATCTAAATGGAACGGATTATGAACCGGTGGCTGAATCCCTCAAACAGGTCTTCGGAATCCAAAACTTTTCTCCAGTCTACAAGATTGAGAAATCTATCCCGGCCCTGATTTCAGCCGTTCAAGAAATCATGCAGGATATTTACCAAGAAGGGATGACCTTCAAGATTTCCAGCAGACGGAGTGACCACTCTTTTGAACTGGATAGCCGTGAACTCAATCAAACCTTGGGTGGAGCTGTCTTTGAAGCGATCCCAAGTATCCAGGCACAGATGAAAAAACCGGATATCAACCTCCAAGTAGAGATCCGGGAAGAAGCAGCCTATATCTCTTACGAGACCATTAAAGGAGCAGGTGGTCTGCCAGTTGGAACTTCTGGAAAAGGCATGCTCATGCTATCTGGTGGGATTGATTCTCCAGTAGCTGGTTACCTAGCCTTGAAGCGAGGTGTGGACATTGAAGCGGTCCACTTTGCTAGCCCACCTTATACTAGCCCGGGAGCTCTTAAAAAAGCCCACGATTTAACTCGTAAATTGACTAAGTTTGGGGGCAATATCCAGTTTATCGAAGTACCTTTTACTGAGATTCAAGAAGAGATTAAAGCCAAAGGCGCCGAAGCTTATCTCATGACTTTGACTCGCCGCTTTATGATGCGGATTACAGATCGCATCCGTCAAATTCGTGGTGGCCTAGTCATCATCAATGGGGAAAGTCTCGGTCAGGTAGCCAGCCAAACGCTGGAGAGCATGCAGGCTATCAATGCCGTGACCAATACACCTGTCATCCGTCCAGTAGTGACCATGGATAAGTTGGAGATTATCGATATCGCCCAAGCCATCGATACCTTTGAAATCTCCATCCAGCCTTTCGAAGATTGCTGTACCATTTTTGCACCGGATCGTCCAAAGACTAATCCAAAAACTCAAAAAAATGCGGAAAAATATGAGGAGCGGATGGACGTGGAAGCTTTGGTGGAGAGAGCTGTTGCTGGAATCATGGTCACAGAGATCACTCCTCAAGCTGAAGTGGATGAAGTCGATGAGCTGATTGAGGATTTGTTGTAAAAGATGACGGTAATCGGTTCTCACTAAGAGCCCTGACTACTGGCATGAGTTTGATAAAGAATAATAGCACCCTCGAAGCTAGAGCAGAGTATCTAGCTTCAAGGGTGCTTTTCTAATACATGGTGGACTTAATTTCGTACTTCTTGGAGTGCTGCTTGAGCGACAGCTAGTCTAGCAGCAGGAACCCGGTAAGGAGAGCAGGAAACGTAGGTTACTTGAATGTCTTGGAAGAAGGAAATTGAAGAAGGATCTCCGCCAACTTCTCCACAGATCCCGATAGCGAGGTTTGGTTTTACCTGACGAGCCTTGCTGATAGCGATTCTCATTAATTCTCCAACTCCATCTCTATCGATTTTTTTGGAAAGGGTCGAAAGAAAGAATATCCTTATCCTTGTAGTGGCCAATGAATTTTCCAATATCATCACGAGAGAAGCCATAGGTCATTTGAGTCAAGTCATTGGTTCCAAAGCTAAAGAAATCGGCTTCTTGGGCTAGTTTATCTGCAGTTAGGCAGGCGCGTGGCAGTTCAATCATAGTACCAATTTCATAAGGGAAAGGCTCCTGACCATATTTCTCAAAAAGATGTTCAATATGCTGAACGAGATACTCTTTGATACATTCTAATTCTTTTTTGTCAGCTATTAAAGGAATCATGATTTCTGGCTTGATCTTTTGACCTTCTTGATGCAATTTGATGGCACTTCTAAATATAGCTTCCGTTTGCATCTTGTAAATCTCCGGTTTGGTTATACCGAGACGGCAACCACGGTGTCCCAACATCGGATTACTTTCCTGCAGACTTTCGATGCGCTCGGCCAATTTTTTAGGATATTTTTTGAGTTGTTTGGCCAGGTTTTCAATATCTTGATCGTCTTTCGGTAGGAATTCATGCATGGGTGGATCGAGTAGGCGGACAATCATTGGTTTATCTTGAACTGCTTGGAACATTTGATAAAAGTCCTCTTCCTGGAAGTTTAGAAGTCTAGAGAGGGCTTCTTTTGTTTCGTCTTCGGTATCCGCTAAGATGAGGCGACGCATTTCAAGAATTCGTTCCTGTCCAAAGAACATGTGTTCTGTGCGGGCTAGCCCGACCCCTTTGGCCCCAAAGTTCATGGCTGTTGTCAAGTCCTTGACGGTTTCTGCATTAGCTCGAACTTGGAGGATGGCCACTTCATCTGACCAAGCAAGCAAACGCTGGAGGTCCTGGTTGTTCTCGATTAGGACTGTTGGGATTTCACCACTATAAATACGACCAGAATAACCATCGACGGAGATGATATCTCCCTCTCTTAGGACTAGACTGCCACAGGAAAGGGTTTGTTCTCCTCGCTGATGGTCAACTCTCCGCAACCTGCGACACAGCAAGTTCCCATCCCGCGAGCCACAACGGCTGCGTGGGAAGTCATCCCTCCTTGACTAGTGACAATAGCTTGACTGACGATCATCCCTTCAATATCTTCTGGAGAGGTTTCTTGTCGAACAAGGATGACTTTTTTACCTTCTTGATGAACTTCTTTAGCTCGGTTTGCAGTAAAGACGATTTGACCAGTAGCAGCACCTGGGCTAGCTGGTAGACCTTGAGTTAAGAAAGGGGCTTTCTCTAAGGCAGTTTCCTCAAAGACTGGGTGGATTAGTTGACTGATGGAAGCAGGAGCTACTCTCAGGAGAGCTTCTTTCTTACTAATCAGACCTTGGTCCACCATATCTAGGGCAATTTTTAATGAAGCCTTGGCTGTCCGTTTTTCCATTTCTTGTTTGTAGGATGTAGAGCTTGCCTTTCTCAATGGTAAATTCAATATCCTGCATATCCTTGTAGTGGTTTTCAAGAATACTCGCATAGTTTTTGAAAGCCTGATAGGCTTCTGGTTGAACAGTTTCTAATGTCGCAATGGGTTCGGGGGTTCGTATGCCAGCTACCACATCTTCCCCTTGAGCATTGATCAAAAACTCACCGAAGAGTTCAGTTTCTCCACTGACAGGGTTTCGGGTGAAGCAGACTCCTGTACCACTGTTTTGGTCACTATTTCCAAAGACCATAGCCTGAACATTGACACCTGTCCCTAAATCATGAGGGATTTGATGTAATTCACGGTAAACTCTAGCCCGATTGTTGTTCCAGGACCTGAAGACAGCTTGGATCGCAGCGTAGAGTTGCTCAATTGGATTTTCAGGGAATTGGTGGCTGTATTTTTGATACAGTTTCTTATATTGTTGGATCAATTCTTGGTGCTGGGATGGGAGGAAATCATGGACTTTACTTCCCTGTTTCTTTTCAAAGTCTTCTAGTAGATGATCAAACAGTTCTTTATCAATGCCATAGACCACATCTGCAAACATTTGTAGCAGGCGACGGTAGCAGTTGTAGGCGAAATTAGCATTGGTCTCTTTTGCTAGTAATTTGGTCCGTTGGTCATTGAGGCCAAGATTGAGGATGGTGTCCATCATTCCTGGCATGGAAAACTTGGCCCCGCTACGGACAGAGACTAAGAGTAAGTGAGGATCCTCTCCAGTAAAATATTTAGCCGTCTTTTTCTCTAATAGAGCAAGCGCTTTCGAAACCTCTTCTTTTAAAGTGGAATCAAAGAAATCAGGGTTATCGAGATAGTTGATACAACTTTGAGTCGTGATGGTAAAGCCAGGAGGGACAGGTAAGCCCAAATTGCTCATCTCTGCTAGATTGGCCCCTTTTCCACCTAGGAGATCTTTGTCATTTGCACTTCCTTCTTCGAAGGAGTAAATCCATTTTGTCATATTAGCCTCCAATTTTATCAAATATGTGTCATATATACGACAAAAAAATATTGTAATATACATCATATATGTTTGTCAACTAATAAAGTAAAGAGTTTACATTGACTATTTTTAAGATTTTTTTGCTATAATATTTAACAAAAAAATGATGATTATATGGTACTGATTTGTTCTTATGTTCAGGATAATCTAGCGTGACTAGTCTTTATCTTCATCATATTTCATATTTAGAAAGGATCCAATCCTTGAAATTAAGTGAACGCCAAAAGAAAATAGTTGAAATTGTTAAGGTGCAACAGCCTTTGAGTGGGGAAAAAAATCTCCGACTTGTTAGATATTTTCGAGAGCGACTCTACGAGCTGATCTGTCCTTTCTCACCTTGGTTGGAATCTTAAAAGCGACCCCAAAAATTGGATATACATACTCCGGTTCAGATCTAGAAAGGCTTTTCTTTTTCGATACCTTTCAAAAAGAAGTAGCGGATATCATGACCTCTCCTGTCTTGGTATCCCATGATTGCTTTATTCAAGATGCGATTATCACCTTATTTATGTATGATGCCGATGTCCTCTATGTTATCGATGAAGACAAGCTCTTACTAGGAATTATGTCCCGTAAAGATTTATTAAGGGCATCTCTCAATTCGAGTATTCAGAAAACTCCTGTAGCTGTCTGTATGACCAGGATGCCTCATATCATTACTTGTCAGAAGGATATGAACATTTTAGAGGTAGCTGCCCTTCTTCAAGATCAGGCAATTGAATCCTTGCCTGTGGTCGATGAAAGTAATGACCGTAAAGTGGTGGGATGTGTGACCAAGTCGGCTTTACTGGATTATATTATTCAAGAAGCTCGTCGTGTTGAAGTAAAGAGAGAAGAGGAATGAAGATGAAAAAGGAAATCATTGTCTATAGTATTTCGGATTCTTTGGGGGGAACTTCTCAGAAGTTGTTAGCTGCTGTGACAGCACAGTATCCGGATATTATCTTTAATAACAGTTATCGCTTCCCTTTTATTAACCAGGAGGAAGAGCTTCTAGATATCTTACAGGATGCAGTGAAGGATGATGCTCTGGTGATTACTACCTTGGTCAATAGTCAACTAGCAGCTCTTGCAAGAGAGTTTAGTCAGAGCCATGGTTTGTCTTACCTAGATCTAATGCATCCATTTTTTGAAATCATCCAAGAAAAGACAGGAAGTAGACCAATAGAAGTACCAGGGACCTTGCATCGATTGGATGGTGATTATTTTAAGAAGATTTCGGCTATTGAGTTTGCTGTCAAGTATGATGATGGCAAGGCCCCTCAGGGATTTATAGATGCAGATTTGGTCTTGCTGGGTGTTTCTCGGACGTCAAAAACTCCCCTTAGTATTTATCTAGCAAATAAAGGCTACAAGGTTGCAAATTTACCCCTGATTCCAGAAGTTCCCTTGCCTCAGGTCCTGGAAAAGGTCGCTTCGCATCGTCTTATCGGACTGGTTTGTGAGCCAGAAAAATTAGCTAAAATCAGAATCAACCGTCTAGACTCTTTAGGTCTATCACAGGAAACGAGCTACACGGATTTGGAAAAGATTTATCAGGAATTGGATTATTCGAAAATGGTCTTTAAAAAATATGGTGCTAGCATCATCAATGTGTCAGATAAATCCATTGAAGAAACGGCCTTCTTAATAGAGGAGCATTTGAAAAAGATGAGCGAAGATAGATAAGAAATAGAGAAGTATAGGAGATTGTCTATCGATTATGATAGGAGGGACTGGAATTTCCAGCCTCTTTTCTAGAAGGTGAATACATGAAAAAAATCTTATTATTGCTAACTAGTTTGGTATTGTTAACAGGCTGTATAAATGTTTCGATTCATGGGGCAAAGGAAGATGAAAAGACCAGTCAGACAGAAACGAAAGAGGCCTCTTTAACCTTTGTGAGAGCAGAGCGCTATAAAAATCAACCAAACGAGATTTTAGACTTAGCAGAAAGGTATGTGAAAGAAGAACCAAATCTTGGCGTGCCTGGTCGATTGGTTGTTTTTTTCCCTGGCTATACATTCGGGGATGAGGAGCAACGATATGCATTATTATTGATTGTCAATCAAACCACAACCAATATTGATCGCGATGGGAACTTTGACTTAAACTTAGAATATGATGGAGAGCCGATTTTAGAAAATATCACTGTAAACTATCGTATAGAAGAATCAGGGTGTCCTCAACCGGAATACAGTTGCAGACTATTCCTCTTAAAATTACCCGCGAACAAGAAGAAAAAATGAGAAGTATGGAAGAGTCCTCTAAATTAAAAATGACCATGACTGACTTCACATTTAAGAAGTAAACAGGGGAATTCAACCTCACTTTTATATAAAAAATAAGTTTCTAGATGAAAATCCGTTTTCAAGGGACAAAAATACTTGTCTTTGTCTGATAGAAGTGATATACTTAGAGAGTTGACTATGCACATGCCTGTGCAACCGCTCGATCATCGTCGCTCATCCTTTGAGCTTAAGTGGTTCGTCCCACGATGCTAGGCGAGTCTTCACAAAAATACGGGGAAACCCAAAAAAATACATAGGAGGTGCATAATGAGCACATACGCAATCATTAAAACTGGCGGAAAACAAGTTAAAGTTGAAGTTGGTCAAGCAGTCTACGTTGAAAAATTGAACGTTGAAGCTGGTCAAGAAGTTACATTTAACGAAGTTGTTCTTGTTGGTGGTGAAAACACTGTTGTCGGAACTCCACTTGTTTCAGGAGCTACTGTTGTTGGAACTGTTGAAAAAAACAAGGAAAACAAAAAGAAAGTTGTTACTTACAAGTACAAACCTAAAAAAAGGTAGCCACCGTAAACAAGGTCACCGTCAACCTTATACTAAAGTTGTCATCAACGCAATCAACGCTTAATTTTTTTAGGAGAACACATGATACAAGCAGTCTTTGAACGAGCCGAAGATGGCGAGCTGAGGAGTGCAGAAATTACTGGTCACGCCGAAAGTGGCGAATACGGCTTAGATGTCGTGTGCATCGGTTTCTACGCTTGCCATTAACTTTGTCAACTCAGTTGAGAAATTTGCAGGCTATGAACCGGAACTAGAATTAAACGAAGAAGAGGGTGGCTTCATGCGGGTAACAATCCCGACAGACATTCCACCTCATCAAAGAGAAATGACCCAACTATTCTTTGAATCATTTTTTTCTTAGGGATGGCAAACTTATCGGAGAACTCATCGGAGTTCGTCCAAACAAGAGTTATCACAGAAAACTAACATGGAGGAAAACAATTATGTTGAAATTGAATCTTGCTAACTTGCAACTTTTCGCCCACAAAAAAGGTGGAGGTTCTACATCAAACGGACGTGATTCACAAGCTAAACGTCTTGGAGCTAAAGCAGCTGATGGACAAACTGTAACAGGTGGATCTATCCTTTACCGTCAACGCGGTACTCACATCTACCCAGGTGTGAACGTTGGACGTGGTGGAGACGATACTTTGTTCGCTAAAGTTGAAGGCGTAGTACGCTTCGAACGCAAAGGTCGCGATAAGAAACAAGTTTCTGTTTACCCAATCGCAAAATAATCGCTTTTAATAGCATAAAATAAGGTTTTCTGATTGATTCGGAAAACCTATTTTTTTATTTTGATACCCACAGTGATACCTTTTTATCACGAGCCTTGAATTATAAAGCTGAGGTAACAGATTATAAAACTCTCTGATTAATCAGAGAGTTTTTTTTATGCTCTCTTTCGATTGAAGCCCCCAACTTTTTTCATCCTCTAGATTATGGTATAATGGAGTGATATTGTTAGAAGGAAGAAGACATGAATATTCAACAATTACGCTATGTTGTCGCGATTGCCAATAGTGGTACTTTTTCGTGAAGCGACTGAAAAAAATGTACGTTAGTCAGCCGAGTCTGTCCATCTCTGTGAGAGACTTGGAAAAGGAACTGGGCTTTTAAGATTTTCCGTCGGACTAGTTCAGGCACTTTCTTGACCCGCCGGGGATGGAATTTTATGAAAAAGGCCCAAGAATTGGTCAAGGGCTTTGATGTTTTTCAAAACCAGTATGCCAATCCTGAGGAAGAAAAGAAGGAATTCTCGATCTCGAGTCAGCACTATGATTTCCTTCCTCCGTTGATTACCCAATTCTCTGTCCTTTACCCTGATAATAAAAACTTCCGGATTTTTGAGTCGACCACGGTTCAAATCCTGGATGAAGTGGCCCAGGGTCATAGTGAACTCGGGATTATCTACCTCAATAAGCAAAATACCAAAGGGATCATGCAACGGGTGGATAAATTAGCTTGGAAGTCATTGACCTGATTCCTTTCCAGACGCATATCTATTTGCGCAAGGGTCATCCATTAGCTAAGAAGGAATCCTTAGTGATGGAAGACTTGGCGCACTTGCCGACTGTTCGCTTTACCCAGGAAAAGGATGAGTATCTCTACTATTCGGAGAACTTCGTCGATACTAGTAGCAGTTCCCAACTCTTCAATGTGACAGACCGAGCGACCTTGAATGGGATCCTAGAGCGGACCGACGCCTATGCGACCGGTTCTGGTTTCTTGGATAGTCAGTCGGTGAATGGTATTACGGTTATCCCCTTGATCGATGATCTGGATAATAAAATGGTCTATGTCAAGCGGGAAGAGGTGGATCTTTCACCAGTGGCTGAGAAGTTTGTCCAAGTTATGGAAGCCTACTTTGATGAGAAGAGGTAGGACATGAAGAGAAAAGTAAGTATTTTTATCAGTATCCTCCTCCTAATTGCCTTGGACCAAGCTGTTAAATGGTATGTGGTCAAGGAAATCCCACTGGGAGGCATGCGTTCATTCATTCCCAAAGTAGTCAGTCTGACCTATCTAAAAAACTCAGGTGCAGCCTTCTCCATATTGGAAAACCAACAGTGGTTCTTTACCATTATTACCATCCTAGCGATGGGGGCAGCCTTTGTCTACCTTTATCGTCACATCAAGGGTTCCCTCTGGCTCTTGTTGGGCTTGACCCTGATTATCTCAGGGGGAATCGGCAACTTTATTGACCGGGTTCGTCAGGGCTTTGTCGTCGATATGTTTCACTTGGATTTTATGAATTTTGCCATTTTTAATGTAGCAGATATTTATTTAACCGTCGGTGTTGGCTTGTTATTGATCTATATTTTAAGAGAGGAGAGCCATGGAAGTTAGAGTAGAAGTCGCTGGAGCGCGACTGGATAAGGCTGTCTCAGAGTTGACTGAACTCTCACGTGGCTTGGCCAATGAGCAGATCAAGGAAGGGAAGATCCTCGTCAACGGTCAAGTCAAAAAGGCCAAGTATACCGTAAAAGAAGGGGATGTCATCAGCTATGAAGTCCCTCAAGTTGAAGAAGTGATCTACGAGGCAGAAGATATTCCCTTAGAGATTGTCTATCAGGATGTGGATGTCGCAGTGGTCAACAAGCCCCAGGGCATGGTGGTCCATCCTAGTGCGGGCCACACCAGTGGAACTCTGGTCAATGCCCTCATGTATCACATCAAAGACTTGTCAGGGATCAATGGCGAGCTTCGTCCGGGGATTGTCCATCGGATTGACAAGGATACCTCTGGTCTCCTCATGGTGGCTAAGAACGATGCGGCTCATGTAGCACTTGCAGATGAGCTCAAGGCTCAGAAATCTCTGCGCAAGTACTGGGCCATTGTCCATGGCAATCTACCCAACGATCGGGGTGTCATTGAGGCGCCGATTGGGCGAAGTGACAAGGATCGCAAGAAGCAGGCTGTGACAGCCAAAGGGAAACCAGCTCTGACTCGCTTTCATGTCTTGGAACGCTTTGGAGATTATAGCTTGGTCGAGTTGCAATTGGAGACAGGACGGACCCACCAAATCCGGGTTCACATGGCCTATATTGGCCATCCGGTCGCTGGTGATGAAGTCTATGGACCTCGCAGGACTTTGAAAGGCCATGGGCAATTCCTCCATGCCAAGACACTGGGCTTTACCCATCCTCGGACGGGAGAGGTCATGGAGTTTTCAGTGGAGGTTCCGGAGATTTTCCAAAAAACCTTGGAACAGCTTCGTCAAGGATAAACATATCATTATCAAAACGAGTTTACCTCTTGTGGTAGAAACTCGTTTTTTTGTGGGTAAATGGGGGTTTCCCCTGGTCCGCTCTTAGTATTTTTTAAGGCTTTCATGGTATAATGTTACAATCGATTACTCTGGAGAATGAATGGATGAAGAATAAGCGAATTGTGTTTAAAGTAGGGACCTCTTCCCTGACCAATCAAGATGGAAGCCTATCTCGGAGCAAGGTCAAGGCAATCACCCAGTCCTATTAAGGGATGCGGTTTGTAGTCCAGGTGGCTCTACCATCGCAGGAGTCAACCGCTTAGAACAAGTCGGTTTACGGGGCGACATTATTGCAGGAGTGGAAGCAGCCTATAAACGCACCCAGGAAATGGGACAAGAGGCAGGGCGAAATTAGATAAAAATAATTGGTCAAAACCAAGCTTGTAGAACAGTGACGAACTGTTCTTTTATACAAATCTAACAAATTCAGAGTTATCAAATCCTCTATTGAAACTTTCCGCTGTGAGAAAAGTGAGAGTGGGACAGAAATCGGTAATTCGTTAGAATTCGATTTCGTCGTCCCACCTCCGCACAGTTGAGTAGGGCTGTGAAAGCTGATGAAATCAGCGTAGTAGAGCCCACTCAACCACTGCGTTTTGCTCGATAATGCAAAGACAATTGAGAGGCTAGGACTTTTGTCCCAGCCTCAGTCGCGAGTTTTGAGACCTTAGGCTCAATAATTAGTCATGGAACTTCGAAGAAGTTCGCTGACGTCCGTTCTCACCTAAGGAAAGTTTCTAAGAGGACTTTATTTTTCAATGTAAAAAGATTGGTTTTTTGGCCGATCTTTTTTTACGTTAGAGCGACTCTATCTCTACGAAGCCACTTTCAGTCAGACGATAGATTTTTTGGCAGACTTCTTTGAGGAAGGTCCGATCGTGGGAGACTGTAACCAGTCCGCCTGGGTAGTCTGCGAATAGGCGACGAATTTCTGGTTGGGAAGTGGGGGAAAAATTACGAGTAGGCTCGTCCAAGAGCAGAAACTGGGGACTTGTGAGTACTAATTGAAGGAGGAAGAGTTTTCCTTGCTGGCCACCAGAAAGTTCAGAGATAGGATGGTGCATTTCAGAATAAGTAAAGTTGAGGGAGGCTAAATGCAATTGAATAGTGTTGATTTCTTCGCGATCACCTGAATGCTGTAGAAATTGAACGGGTGTCTGAGTCAGAGGGAGACGTTCAGTGTAATCTTGAGGCATATAGGCAGTGCGGATACTCTCATTATTCTGTAAAATCTCCCAGATCTTTTTTAGAAAAGTGGATTTCCCAACACCGTTGGAACCGATAATCCCTATCTTATCCTGCCCTTGAAGTGTGAGGGAGAGGTTCTTGACTAGGACACGATCCCCAATTGCAAGCTCTTCTTGATCTAAGAGAAGGACACGTTTTTGAGGAGACAAGGGAGTGAGGGAAGGGAAATGCAGATTGATGATTTCCTCATCATAGGGTTGGGAAGTCATGGATTGGAATTCTCGCTCGTAGCGCTTTTCTTGTGAGAGGAGGGACTTCATTTTCTTTGCCAGGAGACGTCCAGCAGTGCTATCTTTGGTATTTCGTAAGGAGGTTTCGACTTGCTGACGGACGCGACGATGCTTCTCCATTGTTTTTCGGTAGGCTCGTTGATCGTTGGCCGCTTGCTGAGACTGTTGCTTAAATTGTTGTTCCCTTCTGGCTACTGTAGTCTTGATAGCCCTAGGTGCTCTACGATGGTTTCAGCCTCCTTGCGGTGTTTGATCTGTCTGAGGTGGATAATCGTATCCGCCGTCTGAGTCAAAAAAATCCTCATGATGGGAAATAAATATGATGGTTTGGGGACTCGTTTGGATCATTTGCTGGAGCCAATCCAAGGTCTCCAAATCCAGATCATTTGAAGGTTCATCTAAAAATAGCAATTCATGAGGACAACAAAGTTCGTGAAGCAGTTGGACTTTGAGGGCTTCTCCTCCAGATAGACTTCCGATAGCTTGATCGCTTGCAAAGCGGTCGCTATTAAAATGCAATTGATCTGCCAGTCTGTAGAGGGTGGCATAGTCTAGCTCGTCCTCTCCAAAAAAATATTCTTCCAAGGTTTTTTTCCCTTCAAAGCTTCCGGTAAAGTTTGGGGAATATAGGCATAGGAGTGAAAGGAAGTGGTGATTTCTCCTTCTATGGTCAGATAATCTGGTAGAGATTTTGGGGACATAAGGACCTGAAGTAAGGAAGATTTTCCATTCCCTTCTTCGCCAATAATGGCAACTTTTTCTCCTTCATGAATGGTCAGGGACAGATCTCGAACCAGATCTCGTAAATCTTTTTGTATGTCGGATGGTGAGGTGGGATAGTTTTTAGCATAAGATTCCTTTCTACTGGGACAAAAACAGCTCTACCTATTTAGTAGAGCTGTATTCAAGTGGAAACCCAAAGCAGAAAAAAAGACCTTATTTAGCCAACAAAAAGTTTGGAGAAATTAGGCGAGAGGGTACACAAAAAGAGATAGAACAAGCAGTCCACTAAATAAAGTATCTTATTTAACGAAACTTAGTTGTTCATATCTCCTTACCTCCGAATGTGATTAGCTTTTATTCTATTCCTTTCATTCCTTCTTGTCAAGGAAAATCCTTGCTTCATCCCTCTTTTTTTCTGCTCGGGACTTTGGCGGGAAATGTGGTATAATAAAAGGTTATGCAAGCTAAAACCGTCTTCTGCCTATGTGCATATTCCCATTTTGTACCCAGATTTGTTATTATTGTGACTTTTTCTAAGGTCTTTTATCAAGAATCAACCGGTCGATGCCTATCTGGAACACTTTGATCCAGGAGACTCGATCCTAAGAGATTGGCAAACTTCGGACTCTCTACATCGGTGGAGGGAACACCGACAGCCCTATCTGCCCAGCAGCTGGCCTATCTCTTGACAGAATTGCCCAAGGTCATGGACCTATCGGAGGTAGAAGAGTTTACCATCGAGGCCAATCCTGGAGATCTGGATCCGGATAAGATTGCGGTTCTCAAGGACTCTCAGGTCAATCGGGTCTCTCTGGGTGTCCAAACCTTTGATAACAAGATGCTGAAAAAGATCGGACGGAGTCACCAGGAGCAGGATATCTATGACAATATCCGACCACCTCAAGCAGGCTGGTTTTTGATAATATTTCGATCGATTTGATCTATGCCCTGCCGAGGTCAGACCATGGACCAGGTCAAGGAAAAATGTTGCCAAGGCGATCGACCCTGGACATTCCCCACATGAGTCTCTATAGTTTGATTTTTAGAGAAACCACACGGTCTTTATGAATCGCATGAGACGAGGGCAAGCTTCCTCTACCCAAAGAGGAGCTGGAAGCAGAGATGTTTCGAGTACATCATTGAGGAGCTGGAAAAAGGAGGCTTTGAGCATTATGAGATTTCTAATTTCTCCAAGCCTGGCTTTTGAAAGTCGTCACAATCTGGTCTATTGGGATAATGCAGAATACTATGGTCTAGGGAGCAGGGAGCTTCTGGCTATGTCGATGGGATTCGCTACAAGAATCACGGGCCCTATCCGGCATTATCTGGAGGCTGTTGAGGCAGGTAAGGCTCGAATCACAGAGGAGTACCTGACACTGGAAGAGAAGATGGAAGAGGAGTTGTTCCTCGGTCTACGGAAAAAAAGACAGGTGTGTCTAAGGCACGATTTTGAAGAAAAATTTGGTGTCTCCTTTGACCAACGCTATGGACAAGTGGTGGCCAGTCTGACGGAGCAGGGACTTCTGGTTCCAGATGACAAGCAAGTTCGGATGACTAAGAGAGGCTTGTTCCTTGGAGATACCGTAGCAGAGAAATTTATATTGGAGTAAACGATGGCTAAAATTTATCAGTATGACATGAAGGTTCCCTTTGATATGAGCGATGTGAATGGCTTCATCAAGATGCCTCAGCTCATCCTCTTGTCCTTGCAGGTGTCAGGCATGCAGTCGATGGAGCTGGGTGTCAGTGACAGGGACCTGCTCGAACAGCGCAATCTGGTGTGGATCATTACCGACTATGACATCAGGGTTCATCGCCTACCGGTCTTTGATGAACAGATTACCATTGAGACCCAGGCCCTGGCCCACAATCGTCTCTTTTGCTACCGTTCCTTTGTCGTTAGAAACCAGAAGGGGGAAGTCATCGTCGAGATGGTGGCGACCTTCGTCTTGATGGATCGGGATAGCCGCAAGGTCCAATCCGTGCCGGAGGAGATCACAGAGCCATATGAGTCACCATTTGAGAAGAAGATCCGCCGTGGTCCACGTTATCCAGAGCTGAATGGAGCTATGGAGCAAGACTACCATGTACGTTTCTATGATCTAGATATGAACGGACATGTCAACAACAGCAAGTACCTAGACTGGGTCTTTGAAGTGATGGGAGCAGAATTCCTAAGCCAGCATATCCCTAAACGGGTCCATCTCAAGTATGTCAAGGAGGTCTTGCCTGGGGGCATGATCACCTCTAGCGTCGAGCGAGAAGGAATGGTCAGCAATCATCTCATCTCATCGGAAGGCCAAATCCACGCACAAGCCCTCATCACTTGGGAAGAAATAGATAAGGAAACATTATGGAAAAGCGAAGATTAAAACAGAAAAAAGAAGACTTGATGGAGGTTCAACGACGGGTTGTTGCCTATGCTCGTCGTAAGAAAAATCCCCTCTATGTATTGGGAGATGGTTTCTTAACCTTAGTCGCAGCTTTTTATATCTTTATTGAAGAAGCGATTCGTTTTGTACGCTATCGTTTGAGTTTTGAAGCCTTTCTTCGTTTTCTCAAGGAAGATGTCCGCTGGTATCGTGTCTGGATTCATTTGATTTTTGGCCTTTATCCCTGCCTGTTGTCGTCTTTTTTTCTTTGAGCATCACCAGCCAATCGGGTAGCTTCTGGAGTAACTTCTTTGACAAGCTCTCCCAAGGTGTCCTCTTCAGTACGACGGTCAGCCTCGCAGCGACCTTAATGACAGACTTCATTGAGACCATGAAGCCTATCCAGGCCGAGAAAGAAAGCAATGAGAAAAAAGAAACCGGCGTCTATACCATTACCATTGATCAGGCTAAGATTGGTGGTTTAATGATGACCATCGTCATCTTGATGATTTCCTCCTTCCTCTTTACTCAGGCTGGAAAAGCAAGTATCAATTTCTTCGGTCTGGTCCTTCAATTTGCCTTATATGGAGCTTGTTTGCTTCTGTATGGAGCAGGTGGCCAGTTTCAAGGTCAGGAGAAAGTAGCAGAGGAAGCAAGTGAAAAAGGAGACCAAGAATCCCATGACTTATAAGGGTTATTTAATTGACTTAGACGGAACCATCTACAAGGGCAAGGAGCGGATCCCAGCTGGGGAAGCCTTTGTCCACCAATTGCAAGAGCGTCAGATCCCCTATCTCTTTGTGACCAACAATACTACCCGGACGCCGGAAATGGTCCAAGAAATGCTGGCAGGCCAGTTCAACATCGAACGCCACTGGATACTATCTATACAGCGACGCTTGCAACCATTGATTATATGGTGGATATGAATCTTGGGAAAACCGCCTATGTCATTGGAGATGTGGGCTTGAAACACGCCATTGCTGAAGCAGGCTTCGTCGAAGATACGGTGAATCCAGCCTATGTTGTGGTGGGTCTCGACTGGGAAGTGGACTATGAGAAATTCTCTATCGCGACCTTGGCTATTCAAAAGGGAGCCCATTTCATCGGGACCAATCCAGACCTCAATATCCCGACAGAGCGGGGAATGATGCCAGGGGCAGGAGCTCTAAATGCTCTTATCGAAGCGGCAACGCGCGTGAAGCCAACTTTTATCGGTAAGCCCAATGCCATCATCATGGATAAGGCCATCGCTCACCTGGGACTAGAGCGCGGAGAAGTGGTCATGGTAGGGGATAATTACCTGACCGACATCCGGGCAGGAATCGACAATGGTATTCCTACTTTGCTGGTGACGACTGGATTTACCAAGCCAGAAGAAGTGCCAGACCTGCCCTTGCCACCAACGCATGTCCTATCTAGCTTAGCGGAGTGGGATTTCGATGCGTGATCGGTTAAAAGTAACGGGCTTTGTGCTCTGGCTCTTAGCAACGGTGATTTTGGGGACCATTCTAGTAGCCTGGATGATCTATCCCATGGAGATCAGCTGGTTACGAATTCAGAATCGGACCGGTTTGACCCCTGCAGTCATCCAGAAAAACTTTCAGATCCTCATGCAGTATTTGACCAGTCCTTTTACTTGGAAGCTGGAGATGCCAGATTTCCCATCCTCTCCAGATGGTCTGCATCATTTTCAAGCAGTCAAGTACCTCTTTCACCTGACCCAGGCCCTGTTCCTGGTCTTATTGCCAGTGGCTATACGATTTATTCGAACAGTGATGCGTAAGGGCTATGCAGGCCTCTATCGCCGCTTATTTGGCTGGATGGTTCTCTTGCCTATCGTCATAGGAGGAGTGACCCTCTATATTGGCTTTGATCAATTCTTTACCCTCTTTCACCAAGTCCTCTTTGTCGGAGATGCTACCTGGCTCTTTGATCCCTATCGGGATCCGATTATTCTAGTCCTTCCTGAGGACTATTTCCTACATGCCTTTCTGATTTTCTTTGTTCTCTATGAAGGGGCTTTTGGATGGTGCTACGGCTGGAGTCAGAAAACAAAAACAGTAGATTAGCGGAGTGAGTATATGAAGCAATACAATCGATTTTTAGATCCTAAAAAGGATTTGGGAGCCTTTTCTGCCATGATCGTCCTTTACCTCGCGATCATGACGGGTGTTTCCTTCCTTTGGTCCTTTGTTATCAGTAGCTTTATCGTAGGACGTTATAAAGGGATCCTCTGGAGATGCGACAACAGCTTACAGAAAAGTATTTCTAAGGATGGGATGTCCTATATCATTGCGGTCCTCATAGGGGTAATCCTCTTTGCCTTGTATCGAAAAGGAGCCCTCTTTAAAGGAGATGTGAGACAAAAGGGACGCAAGATGACTTGGAAGACTTTCATGGTATTCATTGTCTTTCTTGGATTTGCACAGTTGGTCTCTGCCACCATCGGGCAAATCTTGAATCAGATGCTTGGGACCTTGGGCTTCTACAATCCTCAAGAAGACATGTCAGAGCAACTCAGTCAGTCGTGGAGTCTTTTACTTTATGCGACCCTCCTTGGACCCATTACAGAAGAGCTAGTTTTTCGAGGAGCAGGATTAAGGGCTTTGGAAAAGTTTGGCAAGGTTTTTGCCATTCTGATGACAGCTATCATCTTTGGACTCTTCCATGCTAACTTGGATCAGTTGTTCTTCGCGATCATCATTGGTTTAGGATTTGGTTATTTGACCTTTGAGTATTCTTTCTGGTGGGCAATCTTCTTTCATATTTTTAACAACCTAGTCTTGTCGCAAGGGCTCCATTACCTAGGAACCCATGTCAACGAAAACTTATCCGACTTCATACAGGTTCTAGTCTTTGTAGGAGGAACCATTGCCTTTACAGTCGTTTTGATAGTGAAACGAAAAGAGATTTTGCACTACATTCAAGAAAATCGACCAGCACCAGGCGTCTTCCAAAGAAGCATGTATTCTTTCTGGTTCTGGGTAGTGGTCCTTGGAACAACTCTTATGTCCTTACTTCCTTACCTAAGAGGCTATTAATATCAAAGAGGGATCGTTTAGGTCTCTCTTTTTACTATAATAGAGAGTAATAATAATATAGAATCTCTGTAAATAACATACAAGGTTAGCTTACTTGAGGATAAAAATTATGGAATGGAATGCGAACTTGCTAGTTTTTACAAAAAGTTGACTTACAATTAAAGGCGACTATATCAGTGATAGAAATGATTTTATTTTTGAACAATGGCACAATATGAGATGAAAGATAAGGGTGAAGGATATAATGATTTTTGAAGATAAATTTATGGAAATCCAGGTTGATATGATTTCGCTAGCAATGGAATATGTCCAAAATCAAGCAGAAAAAAATATTTATTTATTGCGTTGCTGATGATTTTTTTATAGATTTGATGTATTTTTTTAAAACTAATAATCATTATCTAGATAGAGATGAGATTTCGGATTACCTACCTAATAGAATAGATAGTTCGGATGAAATTCAGTTTAGTCTATTAAGAATTGGTGCACAAGATATAGAAAGAATGGTCAAGCTGTGCCAAGAATATGACCGCGAACATCCAACTGAAATGTGGTTGATTTATGATGCACAAAAAAACAGTCTTGATAGTCGCTATAGCTATGAAGGGCGTTATGACAAGGATGAAGAGTTGCTTCCACGACTAGAATTTGAAAAATGGTTTGAGGAAGTAAAAGGTGAGCAACTGTAGGAGAAGAAGATATGCCCCATCAAGATCAATCAATTATCTATCCCTTTCCAACTGATTAATGAAGTTATAAATATTGATACTATCTTTGATATAAATACCGCTATTAAAAAAATGTTGATATAGAGCAGTGGACGAAAAAAATATCGCAATGATATTTTTTGAACTTTCCATTACGTTTTATGCTATAATGAAAGCAAAAAAATAGTTCGTTTAGGTTAGAAAGGAGAAGCATAAATGCGTGGCCTTAAAATTAAACTATTATTATTTTTGTCTCTCTTCTAATCCTGACCTCAATAGCTTATTTTAGCAATAAATTAACATGTCCCCTTTTTTTAAAGCTAATATTTTACTCAATAATCATTGCCTATTGTTTCAATATAGCTTTGAGTTTTTTTATAGTAAGAGGTAGAGCTAATTATCCACCTCTACTTTATTTTTGACAGTATTAAAGTGAACGTAATATAATAAGATTTTTATAAGGAAAAATGAAGAAAACAATTTCTTTTTGGATTGGTCATTTTTCAGATGTTATTTTCGTTAAATAATTAATCAATTTAATAGATTATAGAGAGGTTGGCCAAGTGCTAGGTCCCTCTTTTGCTATAATAGAGAGTATGAATAACTTGATTAAATCCAAGCTCGAGCTCTTGCCGACGAGTCCGGGCTGTTACATTCACAAAGACAAGAACGGAACCATCATCTATGTGGGGAAGGCCAAGAATCTTCGCAATCGGGTGCGGTCCTATTTCAGAGGGAGCCACGATACCAAGACAGAAGCGCTGGTATCTGAGATTGTGGATTTTGAGTTTATCGTCACTGAGTCCAATATTGAGGCCTTGCTTCTTGAGATCAACCTCATCAAGGAGAACAAGCCCTAAGTACAATATCATGCTCAAGGACGATAAGTCCTATCCCTTCATCAAGATTACCAATGAGCGCTATCCGCGTCTCATCATCACGCGCCAGGTCAAAAAGGATGGCGGTCTCTATTTCGGTCCCTATCCAGATGTAGGAGCGGCCAATGAGATCAAGCGACTCTTTGGATCGGATTTTTCCCATTCCGCAAAGTGTACCAATCCGCCTTCCAAGGTCTGCTTTTACTACCATCTAGGGCAATGTATGGCCCACACGGTCTGCCACAAGGACGAGGCCTATTTCAGGGCATGGCACAGGAGGTTTCTGATTTCCTCAAAGGGGCAGGATGATAAGATTATCGATGAGCTCAAGCTCAAGATGAATACCGCTGCGCAAAAACATGGAATTTGAGCAGGGCGACCGAGTACCGGGATCTGATCCAGGCCATCGGGACCCTGCGGACCAAACAGCGGGTCATGGCCAAGGATTTGCAGAACCGGGATGTCTTTGGCTACTACGTGGACAAGGGCTGGATGTGTGTGCAGGTCTTCTTTGTCCGTCAGGGCAAGCTGATCGAGCGCGATGTCAATCTCTTCCCTTACTACAATGATCCGGACGAGGATTTCTTGACCTATGTGGGGCAGTTTTACCAGGAGAAATCTCACCTGATCCCCAATGAAATCCTGATCCCTCAGGATATCGATGAGGAAGCGGTCAAGGCCCTAGTGGATACCAAGGTCCTCAAGCCCCAGCGCGGCGAGAAGAAGCAGTTAGTCAATCTGGCTATTAAAAATGCGCGTGTCAGTCTGGAGCAGAAGTTCAATCTCCTTGAAAAATCGATGGAAAAGACTCAAGGTGCTATTGAAAACCTTGGAAAACTCCTGCAAATTCCAACCCCTGTGCGCATTGAGTCTTTTGACAACTCCAACATCATGGGGACCAGTCCGGTCTCAGCCATGGTGGTCTTTGTCAATGGGAAGCCAAGCAAAAAGGACTACCGCAAGTACAAGATTAAGACCGTCGTCGGGCCAGATGACTATGCCAGCATGCGGGAAGTCATTCGCAGACGCTACAGCCGGGTCATGCGGGATGGCCTGACGCCACCAGATCTGATCGTTATCGATGGGGGTCAGGGCCAGGTCAATATCGCTAAACAGGTGATCCAAGAAGAGTTGGGGCTGGATATTCCCATTGCAGGTCTGCAAAAGAATGACAAGCACCAGACCCATGAATTGCTCTTTGGTGATCCTCTCCAAATCATTGAACTTTCGCGCACCTCGCAGGAATTTTTCCTCCTCCAACGGATCCAGGATGAAGTCCACCGTTTCGCTATCACCTTCCACCGCCAGCTTAGGTCTAAGAATTCCTTCTCCTCCCAGCTGGACGGCATCGAAGGCTTGGGACCAAAACGCAAGCAGTTGCTGATGAAACACTTCAAAGTCACTGACCAAGATCAAAGAAGCTACTGTGGATGAGATCGTCACGGTCGGCATCCCACGAGCAGTGGCAGAGGCAGTGCAAGAAAAGCTTCATCAAGGAAAGCAGGAAGAAGCAAGTCCTTTGATGGAAGTAGCGGAGTCCTCCCAAGGATTTGAGTAATTTGCACCATCCATTTTCATGGATGGTTTTCACGTTTTTTATTTGTTTTTGTTATACTTAAAGCACACAGATTTTTGATCGATAAAGGAGTAGTTATGAACCATCGAATCGCTATTTTATCTGATATCCACGGAGATACGACAGCCTTGGAGGCAGTGATTGCGGATGCGCGTGCTCAAGGCGCGACGGAATACTGGCTTTTAGGGACATTTTGTTACCAGGTCCAGGAAGAGAGGACCTTTTTGACTTGCTGGATGCGATTCCCTATGACAGCGGCTGTTCGTGGAAATTGGGACGATTGTGTCCTAGAGGCTTTGGATGGCGAGTACGGGCTTGAGGATCCGCAGGAGATCCAGCTTCTTCGTCTCACTCAGTACCTCATGGAAGGACTAGATCCTAAGCGGATCGATTGGCTTCGTTCCCTTCCATTGGTAGAGAAGAAGGAGGTCAACGGCATTCGCTTTTCACTAAGCCACAACTTGCCAGAAAAGAATTATGGTGGGGACTTGCGTCCAGCAAATAGAACGGAGAACTTTGACCAACTGCTGGATGACCAGACGGATATGGCCATCTACGGTCATGTCCACAAGCAGTTGCTTCGCTATGGCAGTCAGGGCCAGCAGATTCTTAATCCAGGAACCATTGGCATGCCTTATTTTGACTGGATGCCCCTACAAAACCATAGAGCCCAGTATGCGCTGATCGATGTCGAAGAAGATGGGGTGACCAACCTGCAATTTCGCAAGGTATCTTATGACTATGAAGCGGAGCTCCAAGATGCCAAGGACAAGGGCCTTCCCTTTATTGAGATGTATGAAGAATTGAGACGAGAGGATAACTATCGGGGGCATAACAATGAGTTACTAACTAGCTTAATTGAGAAATACAGCTATGCTAAAGAAGTAGCTGCCTATTTTGATCTTTCCGATGAATCATAGGTATATCTCTTGTGTATTCATACCATAAGAAAGAAGCAGATTTTCAAAATGTTCGCTTCTTTTTTCACAATCTCCGGCTGTAAAACTCTGCAAGCTCTTTCATTTTGTGTTAAAATAGAGGTAATAGAATTAGAAAAGGAAGTTGACTATGAAATTCCTAGAACTCAACAAAAAACGTCATGCAATCAAGCATTTTACAGACCAGCCGGTCGATCCAAAGGATGTACGGACAGCTATTGAAATTGCGACATTGGCTCCAAGTGCGCACAATAGCCAACCATGGAAATTCGTGGTCGTTCGTCAGAAAAATGCGGAATTGGCTAAACTAGCCTATGGTGGGAACTATGACCAAGTCATGGAAGCACCTGTGACCATCGCTCTCTTTACAGATACCGATTTGCAACGTCGAGCTCGGAAGATTGCGCGTGTCGGTGGGGTCAAGAACTTCACAGAGGAGCAGTTGCAATACTTCATGCAAAACCTACCTGCAGAGTATGCTCGCTACAATGAACAACAGATTAGCGATTACTTGGCATTGAATGCTGGATTGGTCGCAATGAACTTGGTATTGGCCTTGACGGACCAAGGGATCGGCTCAAACATCATCCTTGGCTTTGACAAATCAAAAGTCAATGAAGTCTTGGAAATCGAAGAGCGTTTCCGTCCAGAACTCTTGATTACTGTCGGCTATGCTGCTGAGAAGGTAGAACCTAGCTACCGCTTGCCAGTAGACGAAATCATTGAAAAACGCTAATAGAAACTGAAAGAACCGGATGGTCTCGTCTCTACGATACAAGTCCGGTTTTCTAGAATCCTTTGGTAGACTGGTGGACAGTCGCTGATGGGATTCTTGAGGATTCAATTTAAATCGAAATAACGGAGGTATGCATGACAACAATTGACTTTAAAGCAGAAGTAGAAAAACGTCGCGAAGAATTGATGGCTGACCTTTTCAGCCTCTTGGAAATTAACTCAGAACGGGATGACAGCCAGGCGGATGCGACTCACCCTTATGGACCTGGACCAGTCAAAGCCCTTGAGAAATTCTTGGAAATCGCTGAGCGTGATGGCTACGAAACAACCAACGTGGATAACTATGTTGGACACTTCACCTTTGGACAAGGGGAAGAAGAGCTCGGGATCTTTGCTCATATGGACGTTGTCCCTGCTGGTAGTGGTTGGAACACAGACCCTTACAAACCTGAGATTATTGATGGTAAGCTCTATGCGCGTGGTTCATCAGATGATAAGGGACCTACAGTAGCTTGTTACTATGGTTTGAAGATTATCAAGGATCTGGGATTGCCAGTTTCTAAGCGCGTGCGCTTCGTGGTCGGTACAGATGAAGAATCTGGCTGGGGCGATATGGATTACTATTTCAAACATGTCGGTCTTCCTGATCCAGACTTTGGCTTCTCTCCAGATGCGGAGTTCCCAATCATCAACGGGGAAAAAGGAAACATTACTGAGTACCTTCACTTCGGTGGTCAAAATACAGGTCAAGCGCATCTTCATAGCTTCACCGGTGGCCTTCGTGAAAACATGGTACCTGAGTCAGCAACTGCAGTCGTTTCTGGGCAATTGCCAGATCTAGTGGATCTCCTTGATGCTTTTGCCAATGAACACCAACTTCGTTATGAAGTTGCAACAGAAGATGACGGTAAATTCAAGATCACCATTATCGGGAAATCTGCCCACGGCTCTACTCCAGAAGCTGGGATCAATGGAGCAACTTACTTGGCTCTCTTCTTGAACCAGTTTGACTTCGGTGGAGATGCCAAAGCATACTTGCAAGTGTCAGCATCTCTTCTTCACGAAGACTTTGCTGGTGAGAAGCTTGGCATTGCCCATACGGATGAAAAGATGGGGGCTCTCAGCATGAATGCGGGTGTCTTCAACTTCGACGAAAACAGCTCAGATAACACCATTGCTTTGAACATTCGTTACCCTAAAGGAACAGATCCAGAAACCATCAAAGCTGGTCTTGAAAAAGTAGAAGGAGTGGCATCTGTCAGCTTGTCTGCCCACGGCCACACCCCTCACTATGTTCCTATGGAAGATGAATTGGTCTCAACGCTTTTGCGTGTCTATGAAAAACAAACCGGACTGAAAGGTCATGAGCAAGTAATCGGTGGCGGAACCTTTGGTCGTCTATTAAAACGTGGGGTTGCCTTCGGTGCCATGTTCCCAGACTATGTGAACACGATGCACCAAGCCAATGAATTTGCGGATGTAGAAGATCTCTACCGTGCAGCTGCAATCTACGCAGAAGCCATCTACGAACTCATTAAATAAGACGCTACTCAGTCGGCACTTGCTGGCTGAGTTTTTGCTTAGAGGAGGAGAAATGGAGAAACTGGAGCGGATCAAAGAGGCCATCATGGCTGATCCACAAAACAAAGACTATACGAATAAAGGGATCGAGCCCTTGTTTGCCGCACCAAAGACTGCTCGGATCAATATCATCGGACAGGCACCTGGACTGAAAACACAAGAAGCCGGCCTCTATTGGAAGGACAAGAGTGGAGACCGTCTTAGGGAGTGGTTGGGAGTTGATGAAGAGACCTTTTACCACTCGGGTCTATTTGCGGTCATTCCCTATGGACTTTTTATTTTCCAGGGCATGGCAAGTCAGGGGATCTGCCACCTCGCAAGGGTTTTGCGGAAAAGTGGCACCCTCTGCTCCTTAAGGAGTGTCCGGATATTGAGTTGACTCTCTTGATCGGCCAGTACGCTCAAGCCTACTATCTCCATGAGAAGGTCAGTGGCAAGGTGACCGAGCGGGTGCGCCGATACAAGGACTACCTGCCCGACTATTTCCCTCTGGTCCACCCTTCGCCTCGCAATCAGATCTGGATGGCCAAGAATCCCTGGTTTAAAGCAGAAGTGGTGCCCGCTCTCCAGGATCGGGTCCAGCAGATTATAGCAGAGTTTAACAAATAATAATTAGTGATATTTACAGGAGGAGGTATTCTATGGATGCATATCAAAAAGTCAAAGACAGATTAGACCAACTCGGGATTAATTTTGATGTGGTGGAACACCCACCGGCATTAACTACTGAGCAGGCCGATTCCTATATTGAAGGTCTAGAAGGGGTCCGGACCAAATCCATGTTTTTGACCAACAAAAAGAAAACTCAGTACTATCTGCTCATCATGGATGACCAGAAACCCTTGGATATGGAGGATTTTCAAAAGACCAAGTAGGAGCCAATCGGATCCGTATGGCTTCAACTGAATCTCTGGCAGAAAAAATGCAATTACCAGCTGGGACAGTATCTCCCTTTGGCTTGTTAAACAATGAAGAAAAGGATATTCTCGTCTATTTTGATCAGGACATTGTGTCAGAGGAAATCATGACCTTCCATCCCTAACACGAATGAAAAGACGATCTTTATCAAAACCCAAGACCTATTCCGCTTTTTAGAATCTATTGATTTTAATTATGAAATACTAACCTTGCCATAGTGGCATTAAAAAGGAGAAATGATGAAAGAAATTCCATTTAATGAGTTTTTAGAAAAATACCAAGCAGGAGAAATCCAAGTTGTTGATGTCCGTGAACAGGCCGAATACGATGCCGTCCATTTGGATGGAGTGCTTTTGCTTCCTCTGTCTGAATTGCTAGATCGCTATACTGAGCTAGATAAAGATCAAGCCTATTATGTCATCTGTAAGTCGGGTGGCCGTTCAGGAAGAGCTTGTCAATTTTTGGAAGAAGCGGGCTATGATGTAACCAACGTCCAAGGGGGTATGGATGCTCTTGAATAAGAGGGGGCATCTTCCATGTCTAGTCATTGGTGAATCGAATGGCCATTGAAAAAGCCCTAAAATTTTTATATAATGGACGGGTATATCTATTTTAAGGAGACAATATATGAAGAAACAAGATTGGCTTAATCAATTCCAAGCTGTAAATGGACGACCGGCTACAGAAGCAGAGGTTGCTCAAGCTTTAGCTACTGGTGAATTTCAAGACGAGTGGGTGGGTCAGCCTGCTCCAGCAACTCCAAACTTTGTGGCAGCCCCAGTGGCTCCGGATCAAGTGACTCCAAACTTTGTGGGAGCCCCAGCATCTCCTGATGAGGTGGCCTCACAGTTAGGCACGATTCCAGTATGGCCGGAAGCTGAAGAACCATCAGTAGCCCCAGCTCCAGAGGCACCAGTAGCTCCGGCGCCAGGATTTACTCCAGCTCCAGAGGCACCAGTAGGTCAAGCGCCAGGATTTACTCCAGCTCCAGAAGCACCAGTAGGTCAAGCGCCGACACAAGCAGCTCCTCAATTTGGCTCTGCTTCAGTCAACACAGTGGGTCAACAGTTTTGGACACCTGTCCAAGGTGGGAACTTCCAACAAGCTCCTCAACAACAACCTCAACCAGGATTTGGTCAAGTGACACCTGGTCAAGGATTTGAGCAAGTAGGCTACCAAGGCCATGCGCCAGCGGGACAACCTTACTATAGTCAATCGGTTCAACCAAATGCGTTTAACCAAACGATAGGAGGTTTCTGGTCATGGTTTGTGTCAGCTTTGATTCGTCCAACTGCTAAGCAACCGGTGAATATCTTAAACGGCTTGTTGCACTATGCTCTAACGGCTCTCTTGCTGACCATATCAGTCTTCTTAGTTGCCAACACGGTGACTTTTTGGTGAAGTAGGGATCAGCAGTTTCTTCCTCATTATGATTGCCGTCTATTTGACCTTGTATGCTTTCCAATTTGGAGGCTTCTTCGTTCGTCGTGTGGTCTTGCAAGATCAGGAGTTTGGCTATAAACAATCCTTTGATTTATTTGCTCGCTTATCCATTTATGCCTTGCCAGGATCTCTTTTGGTCTTACTTATGACTCTTATCCGGTTCTATGATGGCTTTAGCTTTATCATCTTCCTCCTGATTGCATTGTTTGGTGCAGGAACTTCTTACATCACGTATGAAGGGTTAAACAAAACCAAGTTAAAAATGGACAAGTTCTTCTTGCTCCTTGCATCCTTCACTGTGTATCTAGCCATCTTGATCTTGGTGATCATCATTGATCGCTATCTCTTGTCTCAAATCTCTATCTTCTACTTACCAATCTAAGTGAGAGGATAGAAGTGAGGAATCCATAATGAAAGTAAAAATCACAACCCTTAGCTTGGCTTGCCTAGCTATTATAGCTCTAGGGGCCTGTAGTCATGATAAGGAATCTAAAAACAGCTCTATAAAAGAGCCTGCCTCTAGCAAACAGGTAGCACAGTCATCAAGTAGGAAAGTAACTAGTGCTTCTGAAGAGACCTCTTCTCAAGGAAGTCAAAAGTCTGCTAAAAAGGCAGGAGAAGTCACGGTGGATCAAGGTGTTTCCTTCAATGGCTCTTATTACAGTGTCCAAGGGAAGTCTGGTGATATCGTGATTGCTAACAAGCACTATCCCTTAGCAGCAGACTACAATCCAGGTGAGGATCCGACAGCTCTTGCGGCCTTGCACGAGTTGATCTCAGCCATGCAGGCTGAAGGCTATGCCATCAGTGATCAGTACAGTGGTTTCCGTAGTTATGAGACCCAGGTTGGCCTTTACCAAAGCTATGTGGATCAAGATGGTGTCGCTGCAGCAGACCGATATTCAGCTCGTCCTGGCTATAGCGAGCACCAGACAGGTCTAGCATTTGACCTCATCGATACTAGTGGCAATCTGGTCCAAGAACCAGGCGCCAGCAAATGGTTGCTTAAGAATGCTGCCAAGTATGGCTTTATTGTCCGCTATCAAGAGGGAAAAGAAGCGAGCACTGGCTACATGCCTGAAAGCTGGCACCTTCGCTATATCGGAGAGGATGCAAAAGATGTCGCAGCCTCAGGAAAAAGCTTAGAAGAATACTTCAACTTTACCGGTGGCGACTACGAATAACAAGAAAACCGCTCTTTCAGGAAGCCTGAGGGAGCGGTATTTTTGTGCTGAGAAGGATAAGAAAAAACCACTGCCAAGTGGAAGTGGTTTTGATTGGTTTCTTATTTGAGACCGTATTTTTTGTTGAAACGATCCACGCGTCCATCTGCTTGAGTGAACTTTTGACGTCCAGTGTAGAATGGGTGTGAGTCTGATGAAATTTCAACACGGATCAATGGGTAAGTTTCACCTTCGAATTCAACAGTCTCGCTAGAGTACTTAGTTGAACCACTAAGGAACTTGTAACCAGTAGTAGTGTCCATGAAGACAACAGGGCGATATTCTGGATGGATATCTTTTTTCATTTTGCAATAATTCCTTTCTGCCATGGTCTCTTTCCGAGCCATAGATAATTACTAAGCTAGTTTATCAAAATACAAGCAGTTTGGCAAGGATTTTTACCAAATTTTTCTTTTTTTCTACGAAAAAAGAGTGGAGGAAGCCCATTATTCAAAGATGGGATTCTCATCCACTCTAACTTACTTTATCTCCTATAAAGTGAAGTACATGTTGTAAATGCTAAACAGATCTTGACTTATTCTTGACCAGATTCGGTTGTTTGTTCCACTTGCTCCGTTTCAACAGCTTGTTCAACCTGCCCTGGTTGAGCTGGTTGTTCTGGTGCAGGAGCAGGTTCGGCTGTTTCTTGATGGTGTTCTGTTTCCTTTTTAATTTCTTTTACAGCTGTTTGGACAGTTGAAGAAGTCACACGACCGACAGATTGAGCAAATTCTTTACTTGTAGAAGCAAGTTCTTCAAATGTTTCTTTTGTGATTTTACCCCTGACATAGCTAAGAGCCCCTGTAGCTACAGTCGCAATGGTCGCTAGTAAGCAAAGAATTAAACCAAAGCCAAGTGAAATTCCAAAGCCACCAAAAATTAACAGCATATTTATTAATATTGATTACATCAATAATTGAAATGATTGTTTGAATAGCTCCAATGACGATTACACCAATTGCAAAAGGTTTTTTTCCATAGGTTTTTTCATAGTTTTTTTAAACAAGAAAGAACAATGGCTCCAATTGCAAGGAAAATAATTAACCAACCATCTCCTTGGGTACCACTAACCGTCATGCTCCCTCAATGCTCCAGCTGAAGCTGTGGCCCAAGGTAAAAACTACCCTAAAATTGCAGTAGCAGATGCAGCAATGATAAAAATACGATTTTTTTATTCATAAGTTGTCTCCTTTTTTTCTGTCTATTATAGCATATTTTTTTCCTTTTATATGAATAGTAAATTTTTGGAAATTGCTTGATAATAGGCTTGATTCTTTAGCAATCATTCGGTATTTATCCTTTTTGAAAAAACAGGTGAATTATCTCTATTTTTGAGATTTTTTTCACCTGTTTGGAATGAAAATGATACCCTTATTTATTTTTTTAGCTACTTCTGCATTTCACGATAGATTTGGTCATTCTCTTCTAAGGAATATGAGTTGGCTCCACTAGCTAGTGGGTGGCCTCCTCCACCATGGCGTTTAGCAATCTCATTAATGACCAGGTTCTTACTCCGCATCCTCACACGGTAGTGTCCATCAGCTTGCTCGACAAAGATGGCCCAGAGAGTGACATCCTCGATCCGCCCAGGCGCAGTAACGATAGTAGCAGTTTCCGCATCGTTAATCTGGTATTCCTTGAGTAGGTCTTGCGTAAGGACCACTCGACTAGCTCCGTTCTCATCGATCTCAAGATTGTCATATACATAGCTTTGGAGCTTGGCGATCTTAAAGCTCATGCTATCCATCTGGCGGGACAGTCCTTCAAAGTCAAAGTCAAGCTTCCGCAAGCGAGCAGCCATTTCAAAGGTACGGGTAGTGGTAGAAGGGTAGAGGAAGCGGCCCTGTATCACCGACAATACCTGCATAAAGCAAGCGTGCGGCTTCAGGACTGATTTCTAAGTTATTTTCTAGGGCAAACAGAGTGATGAGCTCACTCGTTGAGCTGGAGGAGGTATCGACCCAGAGAAAATCGCCATAGGCATCGTCGTTTGGATGGTGATCAATCTTGATAAGGAAGCCACCATTTGTATACCGTTTGTCATCAATGCGAGGAGTATTGGCCGTATCACAGACAATGACCAGGGCATTTTCATACTCTTCATCTGATACGCTATCCATGCTAGCCATCCAAGCAAGAGTTGGTTCATTAAAGCCTGTTGCTAATACTTTCTTGTCAGGAAAGTTGGTCTGGATGATTTCTTTGAGCCCCACCTGGCTACCAATCGCATCTGGATCTGGATTCATATGGCGGTGAAGGATAATCGTCTGGTATGTTTTGATTTTTTCTAAAATTTCATGTGTATGTTGCATGAGTCACCTCGAGTATTTCTTCTTCAATTTTAGCATAAGAGAGAGTAGTCCAGCAACTATTTCTAACAGATAGAGTCACCAGTCTGATAGAAACTAAGAGTCAAGAGGCCTTTTACTTTAGATTGATATTTTGGTAGAGTGGAGTAGATAGATGGATCTTTGAGAGGAATAGCATATAGTAGAAATAAAAAGTAGTGCGGAAAAAACCATAAGAGTTAGCAGTAAGATTAAAAAGCAGTGGGGATGCACTTTCAGGAGTTGCATCAGCTACAAATAAAGAGATTCAAGAAGAGAACAAGGGTGATTGACTATTTTTTGAAATAAAGCTGAGCATAGTAAAGATGGCTTTTTAAATAGTCCGAGACTTCCTTTGGGATAGGTATTTTACTAGGATGTCTTAAAGCTTGCTCATAGTTGATTTTAGTCTAAACACGATCATTTCCTTTCAATAAGAAAGGATTCATGCAAAATGTGGGCGAAAGTGGTATAATGTCTAAAGATTAGTATTTGGAGGAAATTATGACATTAGCAAAGATTGTTTTTGCAAGTATGACAGGAAATACAGAAGAGATTGCGGATATCGTTGCAGATAAGTTTCGTGATCTTGATGTCGAGGTAGAAGTCGACGAATGTACAACAGTAGACGCAGAGGACTTTCTTGAAGCTGATATTGCAGTAGTAGCTACTTATACTTACGGTGATGGAGAGCTTCCTGATGAAATCGTAGACTTTTATGAAGATCTAGCTGGACTAGATTTGAAGGGCAAGATTCTACGGTGTTGTTGGCTCAGGGACACCTTCTACGATGAGTTCTGTAAAGCAGTAGATGACTTTGATCGTGTCTTTGCGACGACAGGAGCTGTCAAAGGTTCTGAGTGTGTCAAAGTAGATCTATCAGCTGAAGACGAAGATATTGAAAAACTTGAAGCCTTTGCGGAAGCCTTAGTAGCAAAAAGCAGGATAAGCCATTAGAATAAGAAGTGTTTGCCGAGCAGACACTTTTTTTGCTTGCTGAATCTATTAGCTATCCCCATAGCACTAGAAAGAAGAGCATTTTTTTGATAAAATGGGAAACAATATAAGAAGGAGACCAGTATGGAATTAGGAAAGATTCGCCAAGAGATTGATGCTATTGATCAACAGCTTGTCAGCCTATTAGAACGTCGAATGCAGTGTGTTGAGAGAGTGATTCGCTATAAGCAGGCCCACCAAATTTCAGTCTTGGATAAAGGGAGAGAAGAAGAGATTCTAGAGCGTGTCGCAAGTCAAGTCAAGGATCAGAGATACAAAGCATCGATCGTCGCATCCTTTCATGACCTCTTAGAAGTTTCTAGAGACTATCAAAAGAGTCTATTGTTATCAGATGAGGAAGCAGTGGATGAATAAACTACGCCCCTATCTCTTTTATACGATCGATGCTCTACTAATTGGTAGTATTGTCGGAATCATTGATACTATTTTTGGACGCCTCCTTTTAGAAATCGGAGAGCTTCGTAGTGACTATCTGCTTTTTTTACTACCATTTCTAGCACCTTGCGGACTCTTTATCACCTACCTCAATCGCAGCTATGGTGGCAAGAGTCAAAAAGGGATGGAGCTCCTCTTTGAAGTAGGCGAGGGAAGGGAGAAGGATATTCCTAAGCGCTTGATTCCCTTAACGATTCTCTCTACCTGGTTGACCCATTTGTTTGGTGGATCTGCTGGTCGAGAAGGAGTGGCAGTCCAACTTGGGGGAACAGTCGCCCATGCTCTTCGAAGAGATTCCCTTGGGCCCCATGCTTCGAGGATCTATTTGGTCACTGGGATGGCTGCTGGCTTCGGTGGGCTCTTTCAGACGCCTCTAGCTGCCATCTTCTTTGCCATGGAAGTCCTAGTGATAGGGAGACTAGAATGGCGTGCTCTCTATCCTGCGACTATCGCAGCCTTTGTCGCTAGTTGGACCTCTCACACGTTAGGGCTCGAGAAGTTCACGCAACATCTTTCTGATCAGTTCTCTCTATCCCCTCTAGTGTTCTTTCAGTTGCTTCTTTTAGGAGTGATCTTTGGGCTAACAGGCAAGCTCTTTGCCTATCTCTTAGGCAAGTTTAAACAAACTTTTGCCCACGCCTTTGTCAATCCCTATGTACGGATTGGAGTGGTCGGTCTCGGTCTGAGTGTCCTTTTGTATATCTTTGGGATAGGTCGCTATTCGGGACTGGGAACCAATCTGATCTCCCAAAGCTTTGAAGGAGCTGATGGGAAGAGCTTGATCACTGGGGCAGACTGGATTCTTAAGCTTCTCTTTACAGTGACAACCATTGCTGCAGGCTATAAGGGAGGAGAAGTGACTCCGCTCTTTTCTATCGGGGCCAGTCTCGGTGTCTGGCTAGCTCCTTTCTTTGGACTGCCGGTTTATCTGGTAGCCGCTTTTAGGCTATACGGCAGTCTTTGCCGGGGCAACTTCGACGACGATCGGCCCCATCCTGATCGGTTGTGAGGTCTTTGGTTTCCAGCATTGGCCAGCCTTTCTCTTAGTCTGTCTGGTCGCTACGCGCTTCTTTCCAGCCCTATCTATTTATGGTGGACAAAAAGTTGCGAAAAAGTTGCAATAATCCTTTACAAAAGGACATTCTTTTGGTATTATAAACTTTGTGCGTAATGGAAGCACAAAAATACAGTTTATCCGCTGGGGGGAGTAGCCCTCAAGATTGACGAAGATAGGAGAATAAAATGAATCCATTAATCCAAAAGCTTGACTGAAGGTCAACTTCGTACTGATATCCCTGCATTCCGTCCTGGTGACACTGTTCGTGTACACGCGAAAGTTGTTGAAGGATCTCGTGAACGTATCCAGATCTTTGAAGGCGTTGTTATCGCTCGTAAAGGTCAGGACACACTGAAAATGTACACTGTTCGTAAAATCTCTAACGGTGTCGGTGTTGAACGTACATTCCCAGTACACACTCCACGTGTAGAAAAGATTGAAGTAGTACGTTACGGTAAAGTACGTCGTGCGAAATTGTACTACCTTCGTGCATTGCAAGGTAAAGCGACTCGTATTAAAAGAAATCCGTCGTTAAGACGAACAAGGAGGCGGGAGTGATCTCGCTTCTTTTTATAGGTCCCCTTAGTTCAATGGATATAACAACTCCCTCCTAAGGAGTAGTTGCTGGTCTCGATTCCGGCAGGGGACATTTTTGGGAAGTAAAAAGAAAAAGCAAAGAATATTCAAAATGTTAGTTTAAAGGCATCATCACAAGTTAGCTTTTTTTAAATAGGTTAGTATTTTTGGAATTTTTGACCAAACTGTGACCAAAAAGTAAATGAATATAGAACATAGTAGAGCAGAAAACTGGTCTATTTTGTTTTGTATTTTTTTACTTTGTTTTTAGTATTTGTGAATGTACGAAATGAAATATTTAGTAGAAATATGATATAATTAAAAATAATGAGGATATATAAAAAAATGAAAAAAATATACTTGTTGCACCTGTTCTAAAATGGGTAGGGTGGGAAAAGACAGTTGATTTCGGATATTGAACCTTTAATACCAAAAAGGATTTCTACTTATGTAGAGCCTTTTCATTGGTGGTGGTGCAGTATTATTTCATCTTCAACCAAAGAAGGCGATTATCAATGATTATAATCAAGAATTGATGAATGTTTATCAGGTGATAAAAGATGATTCTGATGGTTTTAATAGAAGTTTTGAAAAAAACATAAAAGTATTAGATTCTGAAGATTATTTTTTTATGAAATTCGCTCTTTAGACCGTAGTGAAGATTATGAGAAGATGTCAGATGTGGAAAAAAAGCTGGACGAATTATTTATTTGAATAAAACTTGTTTTTAATGGTTTGTTTAGAGTTAATAGAGCAGGTTTTTAATACTCCTTATGGAAAATATATGATCCTTCTATCGTGAATGAAGTAACGATTAGAGCTATTTCAAATTATTTTTAATTCAGCGAATGTTAAATTTTTTTAACTGGTGATTATAAAGAAGCATTAAAAGGTTAAGAAGGGGTGCATTTGTTTATTTTGATCCCCTTATATGCCTATCTCCTCATCATCTAATTTTTACTGGTTATACAGAAATTGGTTTTGATTATGAAAAACAGGTTGAACTTAGAGATGAATGTTTAAAAGCTCCATAATAAAGGTATTAAATTTTTTTACAGTCAAATTCTTATACTCCTGAAATTTTTAGAATTGTATTCTGATTCATCGGTTTTTAATATTAAAATTGTTCAAGCAAAAACGAAATATTAATAGTCAGTCAGATAAAAGAGGAGAAATTTCTGAGGTTTTAATTTATAATTATGAAAAGAGTAGGTTATGCATAGTATTAGTGTCTCAGATGCTTGGAAAGAATTGTTAGATAAGTATGATATTTTAAGAGAAATTGAAACTAAAGGTTTTTATAAAAATTTCTGCTTCACAGATAAAAAGAAGTAAAAAGAACCTAGATTAATGGCCAAATGGGATAGTTCTGGACAGTTACCGGAAAGTTTTAAGGAACACGGAATTAATATTTTGCCTGATAGTCGTAGTTCTTATATTTTAAGTGATTTTTTTGTTGTATCAGGATATTCCTCAAACAGTAGAACATATTAAGAATATGACAAAAAGTGGAACTGCCTGACTTAAAAACTATTGACGTTAACAACATAACTTCTGAATCAAATGCGATTAATGTTTTACAAATATCAGGAATCTTAGAGGACTTCTTGGAATTAGTAGAAGATGATAATTTATATGCAACTTTTTAATGGTAGAATGTCATCAGGGAATTTGATTTTCTAGTTGATTCAATAAGTAAAATCCAAAGAAAAAGTATATGTAGATAGGGCGCAAATAGAAATTGATGGTGGTTTTGAATCGAATAATTGTGTTGTAATCCTAGAAGCCAAAAAATGTTCTTCATGAGGATTTTCATATTCGCCAGCTATATTATCCATATAGATTGTGGGAAAAGTAAGTTGATAAAACTGTACGCTTGATATTTTCAATTTATACAAATAAAAATATTTCGTTTAATGGAATATCGTTTTAAGGAGAAGGAGAATTATTCTTCAATAGAATTGGTTAGAACTAAAAACTATTCTTTAGAAGATACTTCTATTACGTTTGATGAAATAAAAAGATGTTTATGATAACATTAAAGATACTGAAGTTATTAGTGATGATATGAATGTTGCAGATTGTGTTCCATTTATACAGGCTGATAATTTTGAAAGAATAGTTTCTTTGTTAGAGAATATGTATGAAAATCCAATGACAAGTGATGAAATTATCGATTTGATGAAGTTTACAAGTCGCCAAAGAGATTATTATTTTAATGCTGGTAAGTATTTAGGTTTATTCCAAAAAAATCAAAGAAGATAACGTAACAAGATATGGTTTGACTGATATTGGTGTAAATGTTTACAAAAAGAGTTATAAAGATAGACAGTTAGAGTTAGTCAAGTTAATTTTATCTCATAGAATCTTTTAGAGAATTATTTGGAGAAATTATAGAAACAGGTATGATTCCAGATAAAGGTAGAGTCGTTGAACTTGAATTGGAATATAATGTTTGTAGTATAGATGTAGCTTCAAGGAGATCGACTTCTGTTATAAGTTGGCTAAACTGGATTTTTAATTTAGTAAATATATAAAAATAAGGAGCGTTGATTATGTTTGGAAATGATCAAGAAGTTATTATTCAAACTACTGGTTACAATGGAAGTGAACCAACTAGAATATGTCCGAATTGTGGTATTGAAAAACCAATAAGTGATTTTTGGTTATAGAAATATGGGTGATGGTACAATTAGAATACAGTCGTGGTGTAAAGAATGTAGATAGTGTATGATAAATACTCAAAAATAACTTTTACTCAATGAATATAAAGTAAAAGTAGATCAAGAAATTGGTCTATTTTTATTTTGTTTTAAAATTACTGATAAAATTAGCTTAAAAATATTGATTTAAATATTTAACACAGAACAATATTTTTTTAAAAAGCATCTTAAATTTTAGTACTGCACCCCAAAAAGTTAGACAGAAAAATCTAACTTTTGGGGTGTTTTTATTATGAAATTGACTTATAAAGATAAAGTTCAGATCTATGAACTTAGAAAACAAGGATATAGCTTAGAGCACTTTTCAAATAAATTTGGGATAAACAATTCAAATCTTAGGGTACATGATTAAATTGATTGATTGTTACGGAATAGAGTTCGTCAAAAAAAGGAAAAATCGTTACTACTCTCCTGAATTAAAAACAAGAAATGATTGATAAAGTTCTACATGAAAACTGGTCTCAAGATAGAGTTTCTCTCGAATATGCTCTCCCAAATCGTGGTATGCTTCCAAATTGGATGGCACAATACAAGAAAAACGGGTATACTATTGTTGAGAAAACAAGAGGGAGAGTACCTAAAATGGGACGTAAACGTAAGAAAACTTGGGACGAAATGACAGAACTAGAGCGACTCAAAAAGAGAATGAACGCTTACGTACCGAGGTGGCTTACTTAAAAAGTTAAAAGAGCTAGAAGATAGGGACGAAGCCTTACAACGAGAAAGGCAGAGACAATTAGAGAAATGGCTTCAGGAGGATTTCGACTAGATTTACTTCTTGAAGCTACTCGTTTTACCTCGCTCAACTTACTACTATCAGTTGAAGCAACTGGATAGGTTTGACAAAGATAAAGATCTTAAAGCTGAAATTCAATCTATTTTTACTGAGCACAGAGGAAATTATGGCTTTCGCCGAATGACTCTTGAATTGAGAAATCGTGGTTATGTGGTCAATCACAAAAGAGTCCAACGCCTGATGAAGGTCCTTGGTTTAAGTGCTCGAATTCGTCGTAAACGGAAGTATTCTTCTTACCAAGGAGAGATTGGTAAGAAAGCAGATAATCTTATTCAACGCCAATTTGAAGCAACCAAACCAATGGAAAAGTGTTATACAGATGTGACAGAATTTGCCATTCCAGCAAGCAGTCAAAAACTCTATTTATCACCAGTTTTAGATGGCTTTAATAGCGAAATTATCGCCTATAATCTTTCAACTTCACCAAACTTAGAACAAGTGGAAGCTATGTTAAACCAGGCCTTCAGTGAGGAACATTACACAAATACTATTCTCCATAGTGATCAAGGATGGCAGTATCAACATCAGTATTATCATCATTTTTTTAGAGGGATAAAGGAATCCAACCGTCCATGTCACGTAAAGGAAACAGTCCAGATAATGGCATGATGGAGTCCTTCTTTGGCATTCTTAAGTCTGAGATGTTTTATGGTTATGAGAAGACCTTTCACTCACTTGAGCAATTGGAGCAAGCTATTGTAGACTATATTGATTATTACAACAACAAACGCATTAAGATAAAACTAAAAGGACTCCGTCCTGTGCAATACAGAACTAAATCCTTTGGATAAATTAATTGTCTAACTTTTTTGGGAGTCAGTACATTTCATGGTTTGATACAAAAATATAATAAAAAAAGAAAAAGCCTAAGTAAAAATACAAAAGGCTAGTTTAGTTTTTCGTATTGAGAAAATACATAGTTAAATAAAAATGCGTTCAAGTATTTTGTAGTCGAGGAAGGATAAAGATAATTAATGTAATCCAAACAAGTAATTATCCTTGCAGTAGAAAGAAAACCAGAAATGGAATAGTGTCAATAATTCTAATTAAAACTGCTTTTAAAAATTATTGGTAGAAGAAGTCAATTAAAGATTGATACAAATCTCCTTTCTGTAAAATTTCTGAATTTAAATCCTGAGAGATCATCGACTTTATATACTTTATATCTGCTTCTGGTATATTGTTACCTTCTACAAATTGTTTTGTTTGTTCTATGACTGATTTTTAGAATCTATATCAGAGATTATTTGAGTAAATCGTTCTCGCTCACTATTTAATGTTTGTATTTTTGATACAACACGATTAGCATACTGCTCCTTAGTAAATACTACGTCTTCGATTACTTTGTTTTTGGAAGAATGTATTTTTTTAACTCTAAATTAGAATATTCCTCACTATTTATACTATTGTTAACATTCTGGCCTTCTTTGTCACCATCTAGTAAGACAAAGACTTTACGAGAGACAGAACTAACATTGTCCAAATATATCAATATTGGCAGTATTGAGCTAGTGCCTCTTCCAATATATTTGTAATTAAGGTCACTAGCTTTGCCAGCAAGACCATCAGAGTATTTTTCCATATCTTATTTGAGGTATGTCATCTTGTTCTTCTAGAAGTTTTACAATATAATTTCTATCAGTCTCACCTTCACAGACTATTACATAAGGGTGAGTCGTTAACACTATCTAATAATCCATAATTTTTAGTACTTCATATCTATTTTTCCTATTCATCGGTTCTATAATTGTATACTTATTTGTATCTTCATTATTTTTTACTTCGTTTATATTCTTTTTTACAGAAATTTGTTTTAAATAAGAAAATGAATAATCAGGGTTACTTATCTCATTTAAATATGTGCTAGAGTGTGATGTCATAAAGATTTGAATTTTAGTATTTTCATCCTTATTTTCATTAGAAATAGTTTGCTCTAGTTGAACTTTAATCTGTTTTTCTAATAATGGATATAAAAAGCTTCAGGTTCATCCAATAGAATAATTTTATTTTTCTTTAGTGTATATTTCTTTTTAATAAATATATGGTTATTAAAATCAGGGAAGACCTTTGGACACCAGCTCCCTTTAGTCCCAAATTCTTGAGCATAGTCATCATCCAGTCTAAGTTCGATATTCTCCATCAAGAACTTTTGTTATTTCTTTATTCAGATCAAACTCAAACTTAGGTACAATATTAAATCCTTCCATTGATTTAAACTGTTCTGATAATTCTCCTTCTATACTCGATATATTCTCACTGAATGCATCTTTAAGTCGCTTATAGCTCTCTTCGAATTTTTAACAGAATTTTTTTATAATTCTATTTTTTCTTCTGATAGTATTTGAATATCAGATCATTTATTAAATCTTGTGATTGGCTTTCTATATTATCATCAGTAGTACTTAAAAAAACACATTTTATTTTCTAAGTATTTTTTTAATATCAGAATTAGTTTTTTTAATTTACTTTTCTATTTCTTCATTCTGAGTTATTAGAGAATAAATTCTTCTTTTTTTATTTAATTTATTTAAATTACAAGATATCGTATATTTTTTGAAGCCATCAGACTTAGAATGTAAAATTTCGTCATCAATAAATGTTATATCAATTTTAGGTAATTTACTCGCGCCTCCAGTAATTTGTTTAATATAATTAACATCAACGGAAGGGTTAAAGGAAGCAGGATTAAAAAAATAAATAAATTGCTCTTAGGAGGTTTGTCTTACCTACATTATTCTTACCAACCATTACATTTATTTTAGAAAGTTTAGAAATACTGTTTCTTTTTCTTTATATGAACGAAAATTCGCTATTTTTTTATTTCTTCAATCTTTTATCATGTTAATCACCTTTTTAAAAACACTATTACATTCATATTATATCTTAATTTGTAAGATTAAGCTATGACATATAATAATATTTTTAACTCAAGTTCTAGTTAATATCTCTTAAAATACTTTGATTAAACACAGCCTACTATTGATGTCATAATAGAATGGTGATGATTGCCATTCAGAAAGGAGTTAGTGTGGCAAGTTACAGACAGCGTGGAAAAAACAAACTTTGGGATTACCGTATCTTTGATAAGCAAGGCAAGGTTATTGCGACAAATTCTGGTTTTAGAACTCAATGAGAAGCAATGAATGAAGCTCAAGAAAAGGAGCGTAAGTTATTCCAATCAAATTATACAGCGAGGTTTGATAGCAGGGTTTCCTTGTTTCAATTGTGGCAAGATTGGTATGACCTTGTGATTTTTTCATCAGAAAAAGCAAAGGTAACTAAGGAAGGTTATCTTTATAGAGGCAAGGTTATAGAGAATCTGTTTTCGGATATTCCAGCAATGAGTCTTAACCATCAGGAATATCAGTCACGTTTGAATAACTTTGGAGAAAAGGTAATGAAGGAATATTTACGAAGAATCAATGCTGATGTTAGGTCAACGATTAATCCAGTCAAAGAAGTGGCTTGCAGATAACAGATATTACAGAAGATGTTAAAATCTATGGTTTAGAAGCTGATAATGTAGAAGACAAGTATATTCATAGCATTTTTAGAATATAAAGACTTGTTATCCCATTTACAGTCAAAGTTTAATTATAGGGAATCTGTGATACCGTGTCTACTATATTTTTTTGTTTAAGACGGGATTTAGGGTAGGAGAAGGTATGGCGGTCTGTTGGTCTGATATTGATTTTTTAATAATAAAAACAATTAAAACGTATAGACGATATGCAGGAGATAGACAAGAGTTTGTACCACCTAAAACGAAAAACGTCTATTAGAGAAATTCCTGTTGATGATGATTTATTACAAGTTTTATAATCATTGAAAGTGGAACAGGATAAGATTCTTTTTGAACGAGAAGAACTAAAAAGCATGATTTAGTATTCTTTGATAGGAGATATAAAGTTCCTACAAATTCAGGTTTAAATAAAAGTTTAAAGGTTTGTTTAAATGAATTAGGAATAGGAAGTCAAGATATGACAGCGACAGCAGGCAGGCACACTTATGGATCATATTTATTAGCGAATGGAATTGATATATGGGATAGTTGCAAGGTTGCTTGGTCATAAGGATATACAGCAGATTATCAGGACTTATGGTCATGTGCTTCAAGAAGTTATTGATAAAGAATATGAAGTGGTCAGAGAAATAATGTTGGATAAAGAATGAAAAATATTTTTGACCAAAAATTGACCAAAAAGTATTCAAAAAGCCTATTAGAAAAGGGTTTCTAAGCCTTTAGTTTGATGCTGGCAGGGGACAAGTAGAAAAAACACTGATTCGTCAGTGTTTTTTTCTTGCTTTTTATCTCTTAAGAAAGTATGAAAATATATAGAGAGCAAAGGAACGCTATCTTTTTATGTTATAATAGAAATAGAATGTTTAGGAGAAAAAGATGAAGAAACTTAAACGCTTATTTTTGTATGATATAACATAATATTTTAAAATGAAGGGTTTTCTATGGAAAATGATGTGTTTTTGATTATTATTTAAAGATCACTTAGGTTTCATTTTCGTGATAGGTGTAAGGATATTGGATTTATAGAGTTTTTTTAAAGATGAAAATAATTGTTTTTATTACTATAGAGGATTATGTTTTTGGAATCATTTGTAATATTGTCAAATATTTTTGAGTGAGAAGAGGATTGTGTTTTTCTTGTGGAATTATTTATAGTAAGGGGAAGTTATTGGAGTAGAAGTATATATGAATGTATTAGAGTTAGAAAGATTAAATAATTTGTACAAGATATAGTTTTTGAAGCATATTAAAAATATAATGGAATCTGTCTATGTAGGATATGTGGAGTTAATAGTATCAACGTTTCCTAGTTTTTAGATCTTTGTTGTTTCGAATGGTCCCAAACTGCCTTCAATAATTAGCAGCAACCAGCAGTCGCTATTACCGTAGCCATTTATTGTTTTTTTAAGCTTTTCTTGTTACAATAGCCATATAGACAAAAAGACTGGGATTCCAGCCTTTTTAATTGTTTTTAAGAAAGGTTTTTTATGAAACGCAAATCGATTTTTGTTTCTATTTTTTTATTCTTGTCTCGATCGGTCTGGCCTATGAGACACAATCTATCACTGCTGGTTGGATGACAGGCAGTCAGTATGGGATCATTGGTATCTCTGTCCTCTTGCTCCTAGTTTATGCGGTTCCTGCTGTTTGGGCTCTCTTTCATTTTGCCAAGAAGTGGAAGTTGTCCTGGATTCCGGTCCTCTTTTCTCTTTTAGGTGGGGGCTTTATCGCAGGTTGGCTGTCTAGTTTTGCCAATACCTATTTCCATGAGATGATTCAGGCAGTAGCGCCTAATAGCGACTTTTGGAACCAGTATGAGAGTGCCATCGCAGGGCCCCTCTTTGAGGAACCCTTCAAGTTGATTCCGATCTTCTTTGTCCTCTATTTGTTTAATGTGCGTCGGATCAAATCCATCTTCCTTTTAGCGATTGCATCTGGCCTTGGTTTCCAGATTGTAGAGGACTTTGCCTATATCCGTCAAGACATGCCGGAAGGCTTCTCTTATGCAGTGTCTGGTATCCTAGGGCGGATCATGAATGGGGTCGTATCTCACTGGGTTTACACAGCCCTTTTCATGGTAGGTCTCTACCTGATCCTTCAAGCGACAAAAGGTCGCAAGGAGTTGATGCTGACGGGTTGGTTTTATTTTGCAGCTGGCTTTGGCCTTCACTTTGTCGGCAATTCACCATTTGGCCAAATCGAGACAGAACTCCCTCTTGCTATTCCATTCTTGACAGCAGTAGGACTCTTCTTGGTCTACCATGCCTATCAAACCGTCGAGCGATTAGAACAAGGGAAATAAAAAAGAATGCGTATGTTTCACACATACGCATTTTTGTTATTATATAAAAAGTGATTTACAATTTTTAATAATGAGTGATACTGTAGCTGTTAAACAAATTTTATTTTTGAAGAAATACTTGAGACTTTCCGTCGTGAGAAAAGTGCTTGAAACATTATTGTTTCAACACTCGGGAGTTTTTGAAACGTTAGATTCAAAACTAAGTCATGGAACTTCTTCGAAGTTCGCTGACGTCCGTACTCACCTAAGGAAAGTCTCTAATAGTATAGTATCTTTTAATTGATTTACTTACCAAGACAGAACTGGCTGAAGAGTTGGGTGATTAGCTCGTCTGAGCGAGCATCCCCTGTGATTTCTCCGAGAATTTCCCAGGTGCGGGTCAGATCGACTTGGAGTAGATCTACTGGCATGCCCATAGCCAGGCCTTCGTTGACTGCTTGGAGGCTTTTCAACGGCTTTCTCAATGAGAGAGATGTGCGAGCATTGAGAGATAAGTAGCATCTTGCTCGACCAGGCCAGCATTTTTCGAAGAAGAGGGGCATTGATTCGGTCTTCGATCTGGTTGATATTTTGGTTTTTCAGAACGGAAATCTTGATATGATCGGCAGGAATTTCGTCCAACCTCGATTTGCTGTGGGAGATCAACCTTGTTGAGGAGGATGATGCGATTGCTGTCTTGAGAGATTTCAAGGAGCTGGCGATCTTGATCCGTCAAGGGTTCACTGGCATTAGGGACCAGAAGGACCAGGTCTGCTTCTTTGAGGGGCTTTGCGAGAGCGTTCCACCCCGATGCGTTCAACGATGTCTTCTGTCTCCCGGATCCCAGCCGTGTCGACCAGCTTGAGGGGAACACCGTTGATATTGACATATTCCTCGATGACGTCTCGGGTCGTCCCTTCGATATCGGTCACGATAGCTTTTTCCTCGCGCAGGAGGTTGTTCAGAAGGCTAGATTTACCGACGTTTGGTCGCCCGATGATAGCAGTAGAGATTCCTTCGCGAAGGATCTTTCCACGGCGAGCTGTCTTGAGGAGATTGGTCAAGAGGGCTTCGAATTCTGTGGTCTTTTCGCGGATGATCTCGGTTGTTGCTTCCTCGACATCATCGTACTCAGGATAGTCGATATTGACTTCGACCTGGGCTAGGGTATTGAGGATTTCTTGACGGGTATTGTTGATGAGGTCAGATAAATTTCCATCCAACTGCTTAACGGCATTGTTCATAGCCTTGTCGGTCTTGGCGCGGATAATATCCATGACCGCCTCAGCCTGGGTCAAATCGACACGACCATTCAGGAAGGCCCGCTTGGTAAATTCACCAGGCTCAGCCAGACGAGCGCCTTCGCGGATCACCAATTGCAGGATTTCGTTGGTTACAGCAATCCCACCGTGGGTGTTGATTTCGATGATGTCTTCTCGCGTGAAGGTCTTAGGAGAGCGCATGGCTCCGACCATGACTTCATCCAGAATTTCATCCTTATCCGGATCCACGATGTGGCCGTAGTTGAGGGTATGGCTAGCCACGCTGGTCAAGTCTTTTCCTTTAAAGACCTTTTGAGCGATTTTAAAGCTGTCTGTCCCGCTCAAGCGGACAATCCCAATCGCTCCCTCACCAAGTGGAGTCGAGATCGCAGCGATGGTATCAAATTCTCTAGTAATCATGTATCTTCTCTTTTCCTGTGTATTCCCTTCTATTCTATCGTAAACTAGCAAGAGGGGCAAGGTTTTGCTTTTAGAAGGAGAAGTTGAAAAGGTTTTCAGTTAAGTAGTGAAATCTGTAGGCCAATATGCTATACTAAATATGAATAGAAATGGAGGTCTAAGATGGTAAACCTAAAAGAACAGGTAGGCATTAAGGCGACTGAGTTTGTTACAGACGGCATGATTGTCGGTCTTGGTACAGGGTCAACTGCTTATTATTTTGTGGCTGAATTGGGACGTCGCATCAAGGAAGAAGGCTTGCAGATTACAGCTGTAACGACCTCAAGCGTGACCTATGAACAGGCAGAAGGCTTGGGAATTCCTCTCAAAGCGATCGATGATGTCGAAGTGGTGGACTTGACCGTCGATGGTGCGGATGAAGTAGACCCTGCTTTGAACGGCATCAAAGGTGGAGGCGGTGCCCTCTTGATGGAGAAAATCGTTGCGACCAACTCAAAAGACTGCATCTGGATTGTCGATGAGTCAAAACAAGTAGAGACGCTTGGTGCCTTTAAACTACCAGTAGAAGTGGTTCAATACGGAGCAGAAAATCTTTTCCGTCATTTTGAAAAGAAGGGTTATTCACCAGCTTATCGTGAAAAAGATGGACAGCGCTTTGTGACCGACCAAGGGAACTTTATCATCGATTTGGATTTGAAAGTGATCCCAGATGCTGAAGCCTTGGCAGAAGAGTTGGACCGCACTGTCGGTGTTGTCGACCATGGTCTCTTCTTAGGGATGGTTTCAAAAGTCATCGTAGGGACACCAGAAGGTCCAAAAATCATTAGCAAATCACTTTAAAAAGGGCATTTTGTCCTTTTTTCTGAGGATATAAAACTTATTTATAAAAATTTTTATATGAAAGCGTTACATTTTTCAAAAAAATTTGTGTTATACTGTATTCAGTTTTAAATTATAAAGGAGACATTCAATATGCCAAAATTTAATCGTATTCATTTAGTGGTTTTGGATTCAGTAGGGATCGGAGCAGCCCAGATGCTAATAACTTTGTCAATGCTGGTGTACCTGACGGCGCATCTGACACACTTGGAAACATCTCAAAAGCAGTTGGTTTGAATGTACCAAACATGGCAAAACTTGGTCTTGGAAATATTCCTCGTGAACAAGCCTTGAAGACTGTTCCGGCTGAGAGCAATCCAACTGGTTACGCTACGAAGTTAGAAGAAGTCTCTCTTGAAAAGATACCATGACAGGTCACTGGGAAATCATGGGTCTTAATATTACAGACCCCTTTGATACTTTCTGGAATGGATTCCCAGAAGAAATCTTGACAAAAATCGAAGAATTTTCAGGTCGCAAGGTCATCCGCGAAGCCAACAAACCTTATTCTGGTACAGCTGTTATCGATGACTTCGGACCACGCCAAATGGAAACTGGCGAGTTGATCATCTCATACATCAGCTGACCCAGTTCTTCAAATCAGCAAACTCACGAAGACATCATCCTTTGGATGAACTTTTACCGTATCTGTAGAATATGCTCGTTCCATCACTTTGGAACGTCCAGCTCTTCTAGGTCGTATCATTGCTCGTCCTTACGTTGGTGAGCCTGGAAACTTCACTCGTACGGCCAACCGTCGTGACTTGGCTGTTTCACCATTTGCGCCAACTGTTTTGGACAAGTTGAACGAAGCAGGCATCGATACCTATGCAGTTGGTAAGATTAACGATATTTTCAACGGTGCTGGTATCAACCACGATATGGGTCATAACAAATCAAATAGCCACGGTATAGATACCTTGATTAAGACCATGGGACTTCCTGAGTTCCAAGAAGGCTTTTCATTTACCAACTTGGTAGACTTTGATGCTCTTTACGGACACCGTCGCAATGCGCACGGCTACCGCGATTGCTTGCATGAGTTCGATGAGCGTTTGCCAGAAATCATTGCGACCATGCGTGAAGACGATCTCTTGATGATTACGGCTGACCATGGTAACGACCCAACATACGCTGGTACTGACCATACTCGTGAATACATCCCATTCTTGGCTACAGTCCATCTTTTCAAAGGCAATGGCTTGATTCCAGTTGGACACTTTGCGGATATCTCAGCTACTGTGGCGGACAACTTTGGTGTTGAGAAAGCCATGATCGGAGAAAGCTTCTTAGATAAATTGGTTTAAGATGATGCGCTTTGCTCTCCTCGTAAGAGGAATCAATGTTGGCGGCAAAAACAAAGTGGTCATGGCTCAACTTCGTCAAGAATTGACGGAACTGGGATTCGAAACAAGTGGAAACCCTACATCAACAGTGGCAATATCTTCTTTACGACAGGTCTTTCTCGATCTCAGTTAGTAGAGTGCCTTTCGACCTTCTTTGAGCATCACTATCCCGTCATTCAGCATTTTTCTCTCCTGAGTCGAGAAGAATATGAAGCAGAATGCGCAAACCTACCGCAATGGTGGACAGAAGAGATGGCTCGCAAGGATGTGCTTTTTACACCGAGGGCTTGGATAGGAATCCGTAGAAGAAAAGTTGCTTTGCTTTTGAAGCTAGGCGATGAAGTGCTTCACCTTGGAAAAAAACAGCGGTTTTCTGGGGAAATTCTCGAAGCAAGCTACGCTAAAACCGCCTACCACAAACATCTGATGAAGATGCCTTTCTATCGTCAGATCACTATTCGAAACGCTAACACCTTTGACAAAATTGGCACATTACTTAAGAAATAAAAGGAGAAACACAATGACATTATTAGCAAAAATCAATGAAACAGCAGCATTTTTGAAGGACAAAGGAATCGAAGCTCCTGAGTTCGGTTTGATCCTTGGTTCAGGTCTTGGAGAATTAGCTGAAGAAATTGAAAATGCAGTCGTAGTAGACTACTCTGACATTCCAAACTGGGGTCAATCCACAGTAGTCGGACACGCTGGTAAATTGGTTTATGGTGATCTTGCTGGACGTAAAGTCTTGGCTCTTCAAGGTCGTTTCCACTTCTACGAAGGAAACCCATTGGAAGTGGTGACTTTCCCGGTTCGTGTCATGAAAGTTTTGGGATGTGAAGGAGTGCTTGTCACCAATGCTGCTGGAGGTATCGGCTTCGGTCCTGGTACCTTGATGGCTATTACTGATCACATCAATATGACAGGTCAAAACCCATTGATCGGTGAAAACTTGGATGACTTTGGTCCACGTTTCCCTGATATGTCGAAAGCTTACACTCCAGAATACCGTGAGACTGCTCATCAAGTAGCAGACAAATTGGGCATTAAACTGGATGATGGGGTTTTATATCGGTGTGACAGGTCCAACTTATGAAACTCAGCTGAAATCCGTGCGTATAAGACTCTTGGTGCAGATGCTGTCGGTATGTCAACTGTTCCTGAAGTCATCATTACGTACTACTCTGGTTTGAAAGTTCTTGGTATTTCATGTATTACCAACTTTATACTGGTTTCCAAGAAGAGCTCAACCACGAAGAAGTAGTGGAAGTGACGGAGCGCGTCAAAGGAGACTTCAAAGGATTGTTGAAAGCGATTCTTGCTGAATTGTAAAAAAGATGGAAAGAATTGTGAGAATCATCCAAGCAATTCCCTATAAACTGAGAATAGTCCTAGCAGCTTGTCTGCTAGGGACTTGTTTCGGTTTTGCAGGTATTATTCTTCATGATCTTCTGGAATTTGTTGAAGGGCTAGTATTTGGTCACCTGAGCATGAGTCTAGTTTTTGACGGATGGAGTTCCCCCTTATCGGATAGGAATCAATTTACTAATTGTAGGTCTTACTTCAGCCTTAGTCTGGTATTTTTGCAACGAAAGGGGAAGCTTCTCTCCATCAAGGGGCAGATGAATGAGGAAGATTCCCGTCTTTCCCTTCATTTCTGGAGACAATTGCTCCATTCTAGCTGGCAAATTGTGGCTGTTGGAGGAGGAGCACCGATCGGCAAGGAAGGAGCGCCCCGAGAGATCGGGACCTTGTTGGCAGGTCGTCTTGCGAAAGGTTTTGGCCTGCCGCTGGCAGATCGTATTTTTTGATCGCTTGTGGGGCGGGAGCAGGATTGGCTGCGGTTTACCAAGTCCCGTTAACGAGTGTGTTTTTTATTTTTGAAACCTTAGGCATTGCATTTTCGCTTAAACGCTTTTTCTTGGCAGGGATTTCCACTTATGTGGCTGCTTATACGGCAGGTTGGGTGATTTCAGATCATGCACTCTACAAGCTACCGGTTACGACTTGGTCACTACAGGTGTTGTGGTTGATGCTAATCTTAGTCTTGGTCTTAACACCCCTAGCTTATGGATTTGCGCGATTGACCAAGCAAGCTACTGCTCATCGGATTAAAGACAAGCGTATTCTCCTGACTCTTCCACTTGCATTTCTTTTTCTTAGCTGGCCTAGCTCAGAAACTGCCCCACCTTCTTGGAAATGGACGAATGGTAGCTCAAGAGGTCATCAATGGAATTTCATGGAAGACGGCATTTCTCTTGTTTGTCCTAAAGGCACTTGTCGTTTTGCTTACTCTCTGGGCGGGAGCTTATGGAGGGACTTTGACGCCTTCCTTTGCCTTGGGGATGGCAGGAGCGGTATTTTTCACTCTAGCTTTTGGAATTGAGAGTCCATCTACCATCTTACTTTATTGGCGCTGTTTGCTTTTTGACCGTGACCTTAAAGGCTCCCTTTTCTGCAACAGGTTTGGTGATTGGCTTTACAGGTCAAGGATTAGATGCGTTGCCTTATCTTTTACTAACAGCCTTTCTAACTGTTGGTTTGACCAAAAGATTGGATCGTATAATGGGGAGAAAATTAAAGGAGTCTTCAAGTAGATAAGATTCAGGAGCTTTTTATGGAGGGGATTTAACCTACAAGCTAGATGAATCCTATCTTCTTATGGTATAATTGATGTATACGCAATAGGGCAGGTTAGTCTGGGGTTCAAATAGAATCTGAGGCCTGACCTATAAGAAAAAAACAAGAAGCTAGAACGTGTGTTCTCTATGAACACGAGCAGAAAGCTTTTCTAAACAAAATACACACAGAAAGGTAGGGCATGTGTTCTGATTTGAACACGAGCGGAAAGCTTTTCTGAACAAAATACACACAGAAAGGTAGGGTTAACCGTATTCGCTGAACTGAATACGGGCGGAGAACTGTGTAAAAAAGATAAACTGTCTAGCATCTGCGATGCGTCGTCAGTTTCCTATTTTTACTTTGCCTCTTTAACGCCTATTCTAAAAAAATTAAAAAGAAAGGTAGAGCATGTGTTCTGATTTTGAACACGAACGGAAAGCTCGGAAAATAGATAATCTGACTGAGAAATCAGGATTTCTTGTCAGATTCCTAATTTTCAGTCGCTTTCTGATCGCTCTTTGTATCATAAACTATGTCTATCCATATTGTCGCTAAGCAAGGTGAAATTGCTGATAAAATTCTCCTTCCTGGAGATCCTCTTCGTGCGAAATTTATCGCTGAGAACTTCCTTGAAGACGCTGTTTGCTTCAATGAAGTTCGAACATGTTAGTTACACGGGTACCTACAAGGGTCAATCGTATCTGTTATGGGAACTGGGATGGGGATGCCATCGATCTCTATCTATGCGCGTGAGTTGATCGTGGACTACGGTGTGAAGAAATTGATCCGTGTGGGTACAGCTGGTTCTTTGAATGGCGATGTCCACGTCCGTGAATTGGTCTTAGCTCAAGCTACTGCAACCAACTCAAACATCATCCGCAACGATTGGCCTCAATACGATTTCCCACAAATCGCTAGCTTTTGATCTTTAGACAAGGCTTACCACATTGCCAAAGTCCTTGGTATGACGACACACGTCGGTAATGTCTTGTCATCAGACGTTTTCTATTCAAACTATGGTGAAAAGAACATCGAGCTTGGTAAATGGGGCGTCAAAGCTGTAGAAATGGAAGTCTGCATTTCTTTACTATCTTCAGCTTAACACCATGTGGATGCCCCTTGCCATCATGACTATTTCAGACAGTTTGTTAATCCAGATGAGGATACAAACCGCTGAAGAACGCCAAAAATACTTTCACTGATATGATGAAAGTTGGTCTTGAAACCTTGATTGCAGACTAATGACAGAATACCTTCATGATGAGTGGCTCTACGACCTTCAGACCTACCAGTATAGTCGGGCCCTTCGCTCTGCTAAGAAGCAGAAGGAAGTTCCGGAGCTGGTCTTGACCTTATTGCATTTAATGACCGAGCGTCGGGAGCTTAATATCCAACCTATCATGAACCAAAAGTTGAGAACTGACTTGCTAGAAGCGACTGGTTTTCAGCTTTTTGGCATGAGGACCCAGAAGAGGAACAACTGGCTAACTATCTGTACGATTTAGAGGCCAAGCTCCGCAACGATCAGATTATCGACTTTATTCGTGCGGTGAGTCCTGCTATTTACCGAATTTTTATGCGCTTGATTGAGATGCAGATCCCGATATTGCAGATCTACATTCACAACTCCAAGGAGTCCAGCTATGACCATTGGAAGTTTGACAAGATCCGGTCATCTGACAATGCGACTTTGCAGAATTTCCATAGCGAGAGTGCAGTCAATTCCGTCCAGTTTAACGGAGTTGATCTTACTCTTGGACTTGCCGGATTCCACCAAAGATGCAGCTAAGCAACTGCGGGAGTTGGAAAAATCTGTCCGCAATCCTCTGGCCCACTTGATCAAACCCTTTGATGAAGAGGAACTCCACCGGACGACTGGTTTCTCCTCTCAGCATTTCATGGAACTTTTGGTGATTTTTGGCTCAGAGACGGGGATTATTTATCAGAGAGAACCTTTTTATTTCGACCAGGCCAATGCTGCTATCGAGGCTCTTTTGTAAGGAGTAAGAGATGGATAAATTGAAAGAATTGCAAGAGGTTATTGATCATAGTCAACGGATCGTCTTTTTCGGTGGGGCAGGAGTGTCCACGGAGTCCAATATTCCTGACTTTCGTAGCTCAGATGGGGTCTATAGTGTCACCTTAGGTCGGCATTTTACGGCTGAGCAACTGGTCTCTCATACCATGTTTGAGCGCTATCCAGAGGACTTTTTCGACTTTTATAAAAAATACCTGATCTATCCAGATGCCAAGCCCAATGCGGCCCATCGTTATCTGGCTTGGCTGGAAGAGACAGGGAAGCTCAGGGCAGTGGTGACGCAAAATATTGATAGTCTCCATGAAATGGCGGGGTCTAAGAAAGTCTTGAAACTCCATGGTAGTGCTGATCGCAATTACTGTACGGGTTGCCAGCGATTTTATGATTTGGAGGCCTTTCTAGCTTTGGCAGGGCCTGTTCCGCATTGCCTAGACTGTGGCAAGGTGGTCAAACCGGATGTCACCCTCTATGAGGAACCCCTCGATATGGACGTCTTTAGCCATGCAGCCCAAGCTATCCGAGAGGCAGATCTGCTGATTATCGGTGGTACCTCCTTGTTGTTTACCCAGCAGCCAGTCTGATTCAGTATTTCCAAGGAAGCACCTAGTCGTCATCAATAAGACTAGTATCCCGCAAGACAAACAGGCAGACCTGGTTATTGAAGGGAAGATTGGCCAAGTATTTTCTCAATTAAGACAATAAAAGAACACCTGAAGGAAGTAGAAGTTTACTTCTTTCAGGTGTTTTATTAGTGCTTATGTAGCTAGTTAGTCCTTATTTATCAAATTGGACTTCCCTCAAGTAAGTATTCGATAAATTTTCACCCATCTTAGAGAGGCTTGCTTTCTCGTGTTGGATGTAGACCAGCTCAATTGGGTCATCGATATCTAGTGGGATGGAGACGATATTATCTCCGTTGAGGTTGCTATTAAGGATACCGGTCGCAATGGTGTAGCCATCCAGACCAATCAAGAGATTGAAGAGGGTGGCACGGTCACTGACCACGATGGACTTCTTGTGATGCTCTTGGGAGGATCTCTTCAGAGAAGTAGAAGGAGTTGTGAGTCCCTTGGTCATAGCTTAGATAAGGGAAGTCTTCTAGGTCTTCTAGCTTGACCACTTCTTTGTTAGCTAGAGGATTGGTCTTGCTGACGAAGATATGAGGTTGGGCAGTGAAGAGGTGGGTTGCCTTAAGGTGGCTATCATCCAGCATTTTAGAGAGGACATCCCGGTTGTACCCATTGAGGAAGAGGACACCAATCTCACTACGGAAGTTCTTGACGTCGTCGATGATTTCCCAGGTTCTAGTCTCTCGTAGGAAGAGCTCGTATTTCTCCATATCGCTTTTCTTGAGGAGAGAGACGAAGGCTTCGACCACGAAGGCATAGTGCTGGGAGGATACGCCAAAGAGCTCCCTGATTGGCTACTGGATTTTTATAGCGTTCTTCAAAAGTTGGGTCTGCTCGACGACCTGACGGGCATAAGAAAGGAACTCCCATCCCATCCTTGGTCAGAGTGATCCTTTGGGATTACGGATGAAGATATCAATCCCCATTTCTTTTTCCAAGTCCCGCACAGCATTGGACAAACTTGGCTGGTGATGAAGAGTTGCTTGGACGCTTCATTCATAGAGCCTGTTTCGACGATTTTTGATAATGTAATGTAATTGTTGGATTCTCATGCTTATATTTTAACATACTTTTGACAGAAAAATCCTAGCTAGTATCAGTCTCTAGGAGGATTTTTCCTATAAAAACAGGTTTAGAATTGAAGGATTGATTGCAGCTTGATAGAATGATGAAAAAGATGATCTCTGGAGGCCTTATGAAAAGAATTGCTCACTGGTACAAAAAATGGAACCAGGAACTGGAAACTAAATTTTTAGCCAGTTTAGTAAAGATGAACTTTATGACCAACTTCCTGATATTTCTTAGTTTGTCTGTCTTTCTAATTATCAGGAGCTTGCCAGGAAATATCCAATCTTTGGGTTTCTGGAATGCTATTTTTGGAGTCGCAATTTACAGTGTTACAATTCTTGTTCATGCCCTAGTGGTTAGTTATTTTGTTCCTAATATCTTTGTGATTCTGTATGTTATTTCTCGCTGGTCTACGATACAGGCCCAGACCCTGGAAAAGGAGCTAGTCGGTGTCTATGAAGAGAAAGAAGAAGAAAAAATTAAACGAAGGGTCAACAATCGCAAGTACTTTGTGATCCTTTGGATAGGAGTCTTTGGCAGCATCCTGGAATTCTTCGTCATCTATCTAGTAAAAAGATTTGACGAGTTATGATTGGACCCAGCAGCTCATTAATGAGCAGAAGCATACCATGATTTGGTCGGAGGCGCTACCGACAATCCTTATTTTGGCACTGATTTCCTTCCTAGCTTTGGTCATCTATTCTTACCGAGATGCCAATTCCTTGTCCCCACTTTTGAATATCTTTTGTATCAGTGGGATCTTGATGGGATTGGTGCTAGTAGTGGTATTTGACATCCAGGTGCAAGTCATCGGTTGTCACACGGCCTTCTTGTTGGTTTATTCCATAAGTCTTTTGCGGACCAGGATGAAGGAGTGGGAGGGGGAGTCTGATCTCGAAAGGGGCTATGACAATCCGATTCTCCAGCGCTTTCACCTGATCCTCCACCAATCCAAACACTGGCCTTGGTTGGCAGTCATCTCTGCCCTCCCCTTGTTAGCGGTATTGGTCATGGTCCTCATGCTCTTTGGTCAACGTCCTGATAGCTTGGTTAAGGCCTGGACCAATACGGCAGATTGGACCTTCTCGGAAAAGATCCCTCCTCAGAATCTCATCATAGATGAGCATTATCTCTGCACGGTTGCGTACTGGTGGCCATGAAAAGGTGATCAAGCCCCAGCGGATGGGAGTCCGGCATGGTCATCCTGTTGTGGTTAATCGCCAGCTCTGTATTGCCAATGCCTTTGAGCAGGTCTTAGAAGAAAAGACGCCACGTTTCCATCGCTTCTTACGTCGCAATTATGACCGCTATGGCTATCCCTACTAAAACATATCAAAAAGAAATGGGCTATGGATGTCATTTACTATCTAATGAAGCCCCTGGAATGGCTCTTCTTGTTGGTTCTCTACTTGGTCGATCGCCAGCCAGAAAATCGCATCGCTCTGCAGTACATCCCTCCGGTACCAGAAGGGTTTTCTCCTGAGACAGATGGGAAATGAGCAGAGTTATCAGGCTTCTACTTGACAAGCGACCAGTAGCGCGATATAATGAGAAAAATTTAACCTTTAAGGGGTCCAGAGAGGCCTGCAAGGAAAGACAGAAAAAAGATCAGCGGACCGAGTCTAGCTGATCATTTGTAGGACCTTGCTTTTGCGAGGTCTTTTTTGCTGGAAGAAAGAAGAGGAAACCAATGGTCAGTGACAGCTGTAAGAAAACGGTTTGGAAAATCATGATGGAAGACATGGAGTTAATCGCTCAGGAAGAAATTGCGCCACGGATTTTTTCAATGGTCTTGAAGGGGGAAATGGTGGAACAGATGTTGCCGGGGCAGTTTCTCCATATTCGTGTACCGGATGACTCCAAGCTCCTTCGCCGTCCCATTTCTATCTCAGAGATTGATCCAGACAACCAGACCCTGTCGCCCTCATCTATCGGGTAGAAGGAGGCGGAACGGCCATCTTTTTCTCACTTGCCTGTCGGTAGCTTCCTCAGTGTCATGGGCCCTCAAGGAAATGGCTTTTGACCTAAAAAGAGCTTGGTCAAGGGGCGCGTGCTTGATCATCGGTGGCGGGATTGGAGTGCCTCCTTGGTCCAAGTGGCTAAACAACTACATGAGCAAGGGTAGAAGTCCATTCTGTCCTTGGTTTTTGCAAAATAAAGAAGCAGTTATCCTAGAAGAAGAGTTGAAGCAGTATGGGCAAGTCACTATTACGACTGACGATGGCTCCTATGGCACAAAGGATATGTCTCCACCATCGTTGACCAGATGGACCAGGAGTTTGATGCAATCTATTCTTGTGGGGCTCCTGGCATGCTCAAATACGTCAACAGCAAGTTCTATGACCACCCTCGTGCCTATATTTCCATGGAATCCCGCATGGCTTGTGGGATGGGGGCTTGCTATGCCTTCGTGGTGCATCTGGAAAATGCAAGCCATGTACCAATAAGCGCGTGTGAAGACGGACCGGTCTTTGAAACTGGTACAATTGTGATGTAGGGAGGAAAGTATGACAAGCAATCGATTAGCTGTATCCTTACCAGGATTAGACTTGAAAAATCCCATTATTCCAGCTTTCTGGCTGTTTTGGGTTTTGGCCAAGATACGCCAAATACTATGACTTAGACTTATTAGGATCCATCATGATCAAGGCGACGACAGCTGAGGCTCGCTTTGGAAATCCGACACCACGTGTTGCTGAGACTCCTGCAGGCATGCTTAATGCCATTGGACTCCAAAATCCAGGCGTAGACGTGGTCTTAGCAGAGAAACTTCCTTGGTTGGCCGAGAATTATCCGGACTTACCGATTATTGCCAATGTTGCCGGGTTTTCCAACGAAGAATATGCGACGGTATCTCGGAAGATTTCTCCAGCGCCAAATGTCACAGTCATTGAACTTAACATCTCCTGTCCCAAATGTGGACCATGGCAATAATGGTCTCTTAATCGGTCAGGTTCCCGAGTTGGCCTACGATGCAGTAAAAGCCGCGGTAGAAGCTTCGTCGGTCCCCTGTCTATGTTAAGTTGACCTCAGTGTGTCTGATACTACCCAAGTCGCCAAGGCCGCGGAGGATGCAGGAGCGAGTGGCTTGACCATGATTAACACTTTGGTCGGGATGCGCTTCGACCTCAAGACTGGTAAGCCAATCATTGCCAATGGCACAGGCGGTATGTCAGGACCAGCTATTTTTCAGTGGCCTTGAAACTCATCCGCCAAGTAGCTCAATCCACTAACCCTGCCATCATTGGAATGGGAGGTGTAGATTCAGCAGAAGCGACTGATTGAAATGATGATTGCTGGTGCTTCGAGCGATTAAGTTGGAACTGGCTAACTTACAGATCCATATGCTTGTCTCGACCATTATCCAAGACTCTACCAAAAAGTCATGGATCAGTATGGAATAACTAGCCTGGAAGATTTGCGTCGGCATGTCCGAGAAAATCTATTATAAGGATCATCATAAAATAAAAATGCCCAGTGGCTACAACCCCCAACAGGCTACTAAGTGGCTACAACTGAAACAACCCTTCCTCAGCATAGCAAAATTTTACAGGAAAATCGGATCTTCGTCAAGATTTTGATATGTCCGTGAATCTTCACTAGTCGAAAGATGAAAACAGACTGAATCCGAACGTTTTATGATTATTTCTTGACTTTTCTTTCATATCGTACTACAATGTAGAAAAACCTTTAAAGTGGTCCAGAGAGGCTCCTAAGGTCTAGACGGTGAATCAGGGTAGATACTACCTAATTTTCGTGTAACCTTGCCTCGGGCAGGTTTTTTGTGGAAAAATGTCAGCCATAAAAAAGGAGAAACCCATGCGTGAAGAACGTCCCATCATCGCCCTAGACTTTCTCCAGCTTTTGAAGATGTCAAAAACTTTTAGAACATTTCCCAGAAGATGAAAAACTCTTTGTAAAAATCGGAACTGGAATTTTTCTATGCAGTCGTCCAGAAATTGTTCACTATCTGAAAGGTCGTGGCCACAGCATTTTCTTGGATCTAAAATTGCACGACATCCCAAATACGGTTAAGTCAGCTATGTCTGTCCTGGCACCTTTGGAGTGGATATGGTGACAGTTCATGCAGCCGGTGGTGTAGAGATGATGCGAAGCCAAAAAGGCGCTTGGCCCAGGAGCTAAGTTGGTGGCGGTGACTCAGTTGACTTCTACCAGTGAAGAAGACATGCGGGATTGCCAAAACATCCAAACCACTGTTCAAGAATCAGTTGTTAATTATGCCCGTAAGGCGCAAGAAGCAGGCCTCAGACGGCGTTGTTTGTTCAGCCCATGAAGTTGATTTGATCAAGAAGGCTACCGCAGGAGACTTTGTCTGTGTAAACCCCAGGGATCCGTCCTGCAGGTGCAGAAATCGGTGACCAAAAACGGGTCATGACCCCACAAGAAGCCCAGCGATTGGATCTGACTACTGTCGTTGGACGTCCGATCATCCAAGCAGAAAATCCATGGGATGCTTACCATGAGATTAAGAGACAGTGGAATGCGTAAGAGCTACAAAAAGCATAATCTTTTGTAGTTTTACGGAAGTCCTATGGGACCTTTCCAAACTATTCACTCAACTTAGTTGAAAGAAAATTATCGTTTCTTTCAACTAAGTGTCGGAACTAAAAATCCGATAGGATCTTCCCCTAACGCATTCATTAGAATAAGGGAGTACACTGTTCTAACTCTCGAGCTTTTTCTATTTCCTATCATTTAAGTTATTCAAATCATTCATTGATTTAAATCGTATTCGATTAAAATCGTAAAAGGAGTTATCATGTCATTAGCTAAAGATATTGCCAGCCATCTTCTAAAAATTGAAGCTGTTTATTTGAAACCAGAAGAGCCTTTACTTTGGGCGTCTGGAATCAAGTCCCCTATTTATACAGATAACCGCGTGACCCTTTGCTTATCCTGAAACTCGTACCTTGATCGAGAATGATTCGTGGATAAAAATCAAGGAAGCCTTCCCAGAAGTTGAGGTCATTGCTGGAACGGCAACTGCGGGATTCCTCATGGTGCCATTATTGCTGACAAGATGAACCTGCCTTTTGCCTACATCCGTAGTAAAACCAAAAAGATCATGAGCGCTGGTAATCAAATTGAAGGCTGTTCCAAAGGGCAAAAAGATGGTTGTGGTTGAGGACTTGATTTCTACTGGTGGTTCTGTACTTGATGCTGTCGCATACCGCGAAGCGTGAAGGAGCAGATGTCCTTGGTGTAGTAGCCATCTTCACCTACCAATTGGAGAAGGCAGATAAGAAATTTACAGAGGCTGGAGTTCAACTCGAAACATTGTCCAACTACACAGAATTGATTCATTTGCAGAAGAACAAGGCTACATCACTTCGGAAGGCTTGGATTTGTTACGCTGTTTCAAGGAAAACCAAGAAACTTGGCAAGACTAAAGAAAACATGATAGAAGGGACCTTTAATGGGCTCTTCTTTTGTTTACAAAGGAAAGAGAAATGATGCGACTTTGAAAGACGCACCTCGTCTGAGTGTAGAAAGAAAAGAAGCAGTGTGAACAACTTGTTCGTGGTTGTCACAAAATTGACCAGACTATCGCTGTCCCTATTTAGATAATCTCTACAATACGGATCTCTCATGCCTTCTTTCATCCTAGCACTAGTGAGAGGATCAGCTGGTTGGATTTTGTCCATCTATGCGGATGAACCCAAAGAGGCGGAAGTGCGCTCTTTGTCACTCCTCTTTTTCGTGAGACAAGGAATTGCTCGTTCCTGTGGGATGATTTCATGGACTTGGCCCAGGACTATCAGCTGAAGACCGTCTGTATGTATCAGAGGTTCGGTTTTTGGAGCAACATTCGGATTTACTTAGCCATTTCCATTTAGTGGAGGCAGAGGAGGAAGACCACTGAACTATGGTTGGAGGCACCTTGTCAAATCTCAAACCTTGAGGAGAGAGAAGGGCTGATGGTGTTGGAAGCTCAGGAGTCCATTCTCCCAGAGATTGCTCGCTTTCAATCCAGGGCTTTTTGAGACGGATGTAGAGTATGCCTCAAATGTGCGACAGAGTCCTTAGAGGGGAGGACACGTATCTTTGTATTAGGGTGACCAAGAGCAAGTACTTGCTTCTGTTACGGTGGATCTCATCTCAGGGAACGACCTATTTCTTTTGGATTAGCTGTTGACCCGGATCATCTCCGCAAAGGGTATGCGCGCTATCTCTTACGAAAGTGTGATGAATCAGATGGCTGAAGAAGTCCAGCAAAAAGTTTCTAGACTAGTTGTCGAAAAAGAGAACCAGTCCTGCTCTCAGTCTCTATCTAGGGCTTTGATTTACCATCCAAACGAAGTCCTCTATTTGATGGAAAGCTGATAGAATCCAGCAGAATCAGCATTTTTGCTAGTAATGGTCCTATGTTAGTGAAAAAGTAAAATATCCTATTTGGGTGCTCCATCTAGTTTATGTTGCTCGTGATGGTGCACTGGTTTATCATTAGCGTCGTCTATCTCAAAGACATTTCGTGGTTGGCGCTGATAGCTGGAGGATTAAAGTCTTTCTGCTGAGGCTATTTTGGACGTTCTTCCATCACAAGAGCCTTTTAACTGGTTGTATGAAGCACAAGGCCGGGCTGATGCTAGAGGCTATTTCTTTGTTCAGTGTGGCTTTAGTTGTCCGCAGAACTCTTTATCCGGCAGGGATGCGAGAGGATCTATACGGAGCTTTCGGTCTTCTAAAAGAGACTTCCATCTCAAGCTACTTGACTCGAAAATCCTAATAATCTCTCCTTATTCTTGCACGAACGCTTTTCTACGAGATTTTTGGTGGTGGGACTCTGGATCATGCAGATTCTCAACATGGTCTATGTAAATGCAGGAGCTGTTCTCCTCTATCGTTTAGGATTGAAACACACGATCAAAAAGTAGCGGATTGGGTCTATACGCTCTATTTAGTCTTGATTTGTTACTCTCCTTATTTCTACTCCATGATACAGATATTCCGCCTCTTCCATTAATTGCTTTGCAGTTAGGATTGGCTCTAGATATCTTAAAGAGTAAGAGTAGTAGCTCGCAAGAGAAGACCTCCTTAGTGGCTGGGTCTTTTGTCGGGGATCACCTATGCTCATTCGTCCGACGACCATCATTGTGGTTTTAGCTTTTTGGATGGTCCTTTTCTTCAAAGGCCAGTGGAAGGTTTTTGGGAAAGTTTTTGCCTGACAGCCCCTATCGACTGGACTAGTCTTTGGAGCTCTTAATACGGCTGTCAAACACCAAACAGTTGTTCCTATTCTCAAAGGAAGGGTTGGCCAGGTCCTCTCTGTTTATCAATCTCGGTTTGACCAATATTGGACATAATCAGGAGGATATGAAAGAAGGCCTCTTACAATATGTTGATGAGGACAAGCGAGATGAGTATAACAATGGGATGTTCAAAAATGAATATATCATCAAGGAAATCAGCGTCGGTTAAAACTACGGACCTCTCAGGCTTATCGGCCATGTCTACTACAAGCAGTCCTTGACGGTGGCTGAAGGAACCCTGGGCTGGCTCTATCGGGATGTGGAGCATGAAAAAGACTCGTTATTAATCCGCTACGAGAGCTATACCAGATCTCCCTCCTGCTAAGTGGGTTCGGACCTCACTTCTTGAGTACGGATCGTTCCCAATACCGCTACTATGAGTTCGTCAAACAGCTGGTTTGGATTGTGATGGCAGTTGGCCTGGTCTGTCTATCTGAAGAAAAAGAGAAGAGGATGATATCCACTTCTTGTCATTAGCTGTATTTGGTGGGCTACTCTTTTTGATCATCTTTGAAGGTGGAAAAACCCGCTACCTCATTCAATTTTTACCACAAATTCTCTTACTAGCTTCAATTGGTCTAGCGGATCGCCCAAAGAAATGGCTTCTTGCTAGCAAAGGCTCTTCAGAAACCCCACATATAAGGAGATAGCATGCAACATTCAAGCTGGCACCAATTGCTTAAGGAGCGACTGCCAGAGGGCTACTTTAAGCAAATCAATCATTTTTAGATCAGGTCTACGCTTCGGGAACCATTTATCCTCCTAGGGAAAAAGGTTTTTGAAGGCTTAAAGAAAAACCAATCTGGAAAGAGGTTAAGGTTGTGATTTTAGGTCAGGATCCCTATCATGGTCAGGGTCAAGCACAGGGGTTAAGTTTTTCTGTACCGGATGATATTCCCGCGCCTCCATCCCTGCAAAATATTTTAAAAGAATTAGCCGAAGATGTCAGGGTCAAAGCTTCCTCATGATCTGACTTCTTGGGCTGATCAAGGGGTCCTCTACTCAATGCCTGTCTAACAGTACCCGCCGGCCAGGCTCAATGGCCACGCTGGAGTGATTTGGGAAGAGTTTACGGATGCAGTTATTCGCCTAGATAGCCAAGAGGAGGAGCATGTCGTCTTTATTCTGTGGGGGCTTTATGCTCAAAGAAGAAAGCTTTGATTGATTCCAGCAAACACATGATTGAAAGTGCTCATCCAAGTCCTTTATCGGCCTATCGAGGATTCTTTGGCTCTAGACCTTTTTCGGCGGCTAATGCTTATTTATCAGAGATGGGACGGGAACCGATTGATTGGTTAAGATAGGAGAGAAGAAATGCCACAATTAGCAACGATTTAGTTATATCGACAATGGGAAAAGAATTTCTCATGTTGCATCGCAATAAAAAGCCCAATGATGTCGCATGAAGGCAAATGGATTGGGTGGTGAAAATTAGAACGCATGGGGAAACTCCTCAAGACAAATGTCTCTGCTAGGAAATCCTTTGAAGAAACGGGTCTAGTTGCTAAGCCAGTTCTAAAAGGAATTATCACCTTCCTGAATTTTACTCCTGATCTCAGACTGGTACACCTATGTATTCAAAGTGACCGAGTTTGAAGGAATCTCATCGAGTGTAACGAAGGGACACTGGAGTGGGTGCCTTATGATCAAGTCTTAAGTAAGCCAACTTGGGAGGGGGACCACACCTTTGTCGAGTGGCTCTTGGAGGATAAACCCTTCTTTTCAGCTATGTTCCGCTATGATGGGATCGTTTACTAGAGACCCATGTCGATTTTTATGAATAAAGGAGTAGAAGATGTTAGTCATTAAAAACGGTCGAGTCATGGACCCAAAAACTGGTTTGGACCAAGTATGTGATCTCTTGGTAGAGCAAGGGAAAATTGTTGAAATAGGCCCATCTCTTTCTCATGAGCAAGCCCAAATCATCGATGCGAGTGGAAAGGTAGTTGCACCAGGTTTGGTGGATATTCATGTTCACTTCCGTGAACCTGGTCAGACCCACAAGGAAGACATCCATACAGGAGCTCTGGCGGCTGCAGCAGGTGGTTTTACCACAGTGGTCATGATGGCCAATACTACTCCCACCATTTCGGATGTTGCGACCTTAAAAGAAGTCTTGGATTCTGCTGCTAAGGAAGCCATCCATGTCAAGACAGTTGCGACGATTACCAAGAACTGATGGTCAACATCTCGACGGACTTTGAAGGCTTTGCTACAAGCCGGTGCTGTCGGTTTCTCTGATGATCGGGATTCCACTACAAAGTACCGAGTGGTTCGTCAGGCCTTGGAAGAAGCCAAACGCTTAGGTACCTTTTATCTGCTTACACGAGGAAGATCCAGAGTTGAACGGTATACTGGGCCTCAATGAGCACATCGCTCGGGAACACTTCAAGGTTTGCGGTGCGACTGGTGTAGCAGAATACTCTATGGCAGCGTGTGATGCTATGATTGCTCATGCGACAGGAGGCCACCTCCACATCCAACACCTTTCTAAAGCTGAGAGTGTCAAGGTAGTTGAGTTTGCCCAAGCAATCAGCGCTCCTGTGACAGCAGAAGTAGCCCTCAGCATTTTTCAAAAACTGAAGAACTCTGTTCTCTAAGGAAGCAATGCCAAGAGAATCCGCCTCTTCGTCGGGAAGAGGACCGTCAAGCAGTGATTGATGGTTTGAAGTCAGGAGTGATTTCTGTGATTGCAACGGACCACGCGCCCCATCATGCAGATGAGAAAAATGTAGCCGATATCACCAAGGCTCCTTCTGGTATGACCGGTTTAGAAACGTCACTATCCCTAGGCTTGACATGCTTAGTTCACGCTGGAGAACTTGGTTTGATGGAGCTTTTAGAAAAATGACTATAATCCAGCTAAACTGTATCACTTTTGAAGCAGGGTATTTGTAGTCGGTGGTCCAGCAGATATTGCATGACCCGGATGCTAATCGTCTGGTGTCTGATCATTTGCTTCTAAAGCTTAACTCCCCATTTGTTGGTGAACCTCATGACAGGTAGCTTATACGATTTGCCAGGAGAGATTGTTTATCAAAGCCTCAAGAACTGCCTGCTGGCAATAGAGAAGAAACTAGTTTAAGGGGAACTTTTGTAAAGTATATGAATGTAAGAAAAATACTGGAATTGATCTTGTATTGCTTTGGTCACTTTTCTGGTTTGCTTTTTCCTCGTCGATTGGCTCCTACCTTCTGCTAGTCCTGTCATGACGAAGACGTCAGGGACTGTTAAAAAGCAGGCTTTTACTTATGCAGACGATTGGAGATTCTTTGACCCAGGGGTCAGGGGATACCACCAATCAGAGGCTTTTGTCCTCTCCTTGCTCAAAGCTTGACTCAATGAAACAGACTTTAGTAAAAGCTATCAATTATGGGGCATCAGAAATACCAGCTCTCAAATCTTATCGCGGATGCAAGAGAAGGAGATTGGAAAGGACCTGAAACAAAGGCTCGCTTGATGACTCTCACAGTTGGAGAATGATTTGCGTAAGGCTGTTTTGTAGAAGATACCAGTCAACTTAGATCTGGACCGTTTTGACAAGCCAGCTAAGAGGTATGTGAAGAACCTCAGCAAATTATTGATCTGGCCCGTAAGGACAATCCTGACTTGCTCATCTATGTAGGGAATCTACAATCCCTTGTATCTCAACTTTTCCAGATCTAACGGACTTGAGACGAGTTGTGGATCAATGGAACCAAAGAACCGAGCAAACCTTAGTCGCCTATAAGGACGTATGTTTGTCCCTGGCTAATCGATCTTTTGTATAAGGGATTGATGGAAAAAGTGGTGTTACGGAAGTGGGGAGGGAAAAGAGATAGTGTACCAACGATGCCTTGTATGATGAAGATAGTTTCCACCCTAATAATACAGGTTGTGAGATTATGAAAGAAGCAGTTTGGAGAGAATACATGCACCTAAGAAAAACTGGTCCGAGAGATAAAAAGATGAAAGCACTGGCCCAGGACCCCCATATTTCAAAGAGAGACAAAAGAGAATGAATGTTAACATCTGGAAATGCTTTTTCTGGTTTGCTTAGTCTCTTGTTCGCTACGCTGTAGTCCTTTCGGTCCGCTTATCGACCGTTAGAGAAGACGTTAGTCAACTGCATACTTCTAGTAGCAAAGGGAGATGTCAAAGATTGGAACTATGACGACGACAAAGGGCCCAGCTTAATGACACGATCAAGGTTATGCTTACAAGTTACCCTTGATGATTACAAGCTCTATGCAGATAACCAACAAATGTTACTAGAAGGACAGTTGAATTTTTGGGAAGGACTACCTTTACATTTACTTTCTCCCAAGCAAGCTAGAAGATGGCAGTATCCTCTTGACCCTGAAGGATTTCTCTGTGGGTACCTTTAAAACTTCCAAAAGCAGATGGTCTTGCAGATATTATCTAAAAACAAGGACATTCCTAATTTTGTCAAGATTGATAGTAAAGAGAGCGACCATTAGAGTTGAATTGGCTAAGATTAAAAATGAGATGGACTTTTACGTCAAGGCCAACACTATTGACCTCTACAACGATCAAATTATCTTTGATCTCTATAGAAAAAGAAAATAAGGACAAAAAGGCGAAAGCAAGATAGAAGGCTTTCGTCTTTATTTTCGTTTCTATTCAAAAATTCAGAATATTGCAGAAAATTCTTGACATGAGAATATCACATGCTAAAAATACTTAACAAGACATCGAACAAAGGAGAAAGTCAAACATGAAAACAAGCTAAGTTTAATCAATTTGCTTTGTTGTTGAGGTACTCCGGGCTGAGTGCAGAAGCATTAGTCCTGTTTGACTTTACCAAGCGGAGATCAAACATCTCGCTTAGGTATCTAGCGAGATGTTTTGTTTTTATTCACTAATTGTAGAAAAGAGGAGACCCTATGCGTAAAGTTGAATTTTTAGATACCAGTCTTCGAGATGGTGAGCAGACTCGGAGTTAATTTCTCATCAAGGAAAAAGATTTCTGATTGCATAAGCAATTGGAAAAGTGGGGCATATCGGCGATTGAAGCGGGCTTTCCAGTCATGCAGTCCCGATTCCTTCACAGCTGTGCAAGAGATTGCAAGGGTTCTGACCAGAGACAGCAGTGACGGGCTTGGCACGTCAGTTAAATCCGATATCGATGCCTGCTATGAAGCTTTGAAGGATGCTAAGTATCCGCAAATTCATGTCTTTATCGCAACCAGCCCCATTCACGAGAGTTTAAACTCAACGTCAAAGAAGAAGATACTTGAGGCGATCAAAGGCATGTTTCCTATGCACGTTCAAAAATTTGAGGTCGTTGAATTCTCACCAGAAGATGCAACCCGTATGAGCTTTCGATCTTTCTGAAAGTCGTACAGACTGCAGTCGATGCAGGGCTAGCTACATCAATATTCCTGATACAGTTGGTTCACGACGCCAGCAGAGTACAGAGCCATCTTCCACCATTTGATCACATCGTCCAATCGGACGGGAAAATCATCTATTCGCCTCATTGCCACGATGATCTGAGGATGGTTGTCGCGAATAGCTTCAGCGCCTATTAAAATGGCGCAGTGCCGGGTCGAAGGTACTATCAATGGGATCGGGGAACGGGCTGGAAAGTCGCCTTGAAGAAGTAGCGGTCGCACTCAATATCCGTGAAGACTATTACCAGGTTGAAAGTCCGATTGTCCTCACGAAACCATCAATACTTCTGAGTTGGTCTCGCTATTCAGGATTGCCATTCCTAAGAACAAGGCAGTTGTCGGAGGCAATGCCTTCTCTCATGAGTCAGATTCACCAAGATGGGTCCTTAAAAATCCTCTTACCTACGAAATCATTACACCGGAGTTGGTGGGTGTTAAGAGTAATACTCGCCACTTGGTAAATTGTCTGGTCGCCATGCCTTGTTGACTGCATGAGTTGGGATTGGAATTCACAGAAGAAGACATCAGCCATTATTTGCTAAGTTTAAATCTCGTGGCAGATAAGAAACACGGATCACTGATGCTGATATCCGTGCCCTAGTCGTTGGTACAGCAGTGAAAATCCAGAAGGCTTCCACTTTGATGATCTTCGCCTCACAACCAATGAAGATGAAAAGCATCACTGCATCAGTCAGTCTGAAAAATGAAGACGGTAGATTTTGAGTACCTTGCAAAGGGCGGTTCTGTGGAGCCATCTTTAACGCTCATTGATCAATTCTTCCATCAAGAGTTCGCCTCACTTCCTACAGTATTGACGCTGTGACAGATGGGATTGACGCTCAAGCGCGTGTTTTGGTAACAGTTGAGAACGAAGCAACGGATACTATCTTCAATGCATCCGGTTTGACTTTGACGTCTTGAAGGCTTCAGCGATCGCTTATATCAATGCCAATACCTTGGTGCAGAATGCCGGAGAGATTGGCCTATTGTGTCCTATCGGATCTACCAGAGCCTGGGAGGAGAACGTATGACGATTGTCGCCCTAGCCGGGGACGGGATTGGACCAGAAATCATGGAGGCTGGCCTGTCCGTACTTGCAAGCAGTGGCAGAAAATAACAAATTTTGACTATTCGGTCCAAGCTACCCTTTTGGTGGTGCAGGGATTGATGTGGCTGGTCATCCTCTACCAGCTTCCACCTTGAGGCCGCGAGGGGAGCCGATGCCACTCTCTTAGCGACTATCGGAAGTCCCCATATGACCAGGCACCGATTCGGCCAGAGCAAAGGTTTATTGGCTCTTCGTAGAGCTCAACCTCTATGCCAACATCGCCCGGTCAAAATCTACGACCCCTCAAGCACCTCTCACCTTTGAAGGAGAACCGATTCATGGAGTAGATTTTGTAGTGGTTCGTGAACTAACCGGTGGGATTTACTTTGGAGAGCATATCTTAGAAGATGATCAAGCGCGGGATATCAATGATTACACAGTGGAAGAAGTGGAGCGAATGTGTGCGTAAAGGTTTTTGAGATTGCGCGTGGACGTCGCAAGAAAGTCACCAGCATTGATAGCAAAATGTCCTCGCAACCTCTAAGCTTTGGAGAAAAGTTGCGGACCAGTGGCATTAGAGTCCGGATGTGACCTTGGAGCACCAGTTGGTAGACTCAGCGGCTATGCTGATGATTACCAATCCTTCTCGCTTTGATGTGATCGTGACGGAAAACCCTCTTTGAGATATCCTCAGATGAGTCCAGTGTCTTATCTGGAACTCTTGGCGTTATGCCATCGGCTAGTCATTCGGAGTCAGGACCAAGCATGTATGAGCCTATTCATGGATCAGCTCCAGATATTGCGGGTCAAGGCGTGGCGAATCCAGTCTCGATGATCCTCTGTTGCCATGATGATGCGAGAGAGCTTTTGATCGAGAGGAAGAAGCTAGCCGTATTGAAAGAGCGGTTGAAGCGACTCTAGCAACAGGCATCTTCACGAGGATCTAGGAGGCAGTGCTTCGACAAGAGAAATGACAGAAGAGATTATAAAACGATTATGAGTGTAAAAGGAATGATTACTGGCTCGATCTCTATGGAATCTCTTTGTGAATTCTATGGAAAGGATAAGGGAAAAAGCCAAAAGAAATGCTGGCGGATACCAGAAAAGACCTGCTTCTCTGCTTTTTGCCTTAGGAGGGCTGAGGTGCCTGGGACTGCTATTCTTTTTCATCACAAAAACACAGAAGTGGTATTTTAAGGTTACCTGGCTCTTAGGAACCCTTCTCACCCTATACACACTCTGCGTTTTATGGAGGTAAGGATGGCAGGAAAAATCAATTTTTGATAAAATCTGGGAGCGTCACGTGCGACCCGATGAGGAAGGCCAACCCCAACTCATGTATGTGGACCAGCACTATATTCATGAGGTGACGAGTCCTCAAGCTGCAAGGTCTAGGGATACTGGGAGAAAGGTTCGACGCCCAGATTTAACCTTGGAACCTTGATCACAATGTTCCAACTAGTAACATCTATGATATCCGGGATGTGATTCCGCACAGATTGATAAATTAGCTGAAAAACGTCAAAGATTTTGGAATCGATCAGCAGGTCACGGTTCTGGAAAAACAGGGAATCGTTCACATGGTTGGTCCTGAGACTGGTCGTACTCAGCCCGGAAAATTTATTGTCTGTGGAGACAGCCATACGGCGACCCACTGGCCTTCGGTGCTATAGCCTTTTGGGATTGGGACCAGCGAAGTCGAGCATGTCTTTGCCACCCAAACCATCTGGCAGGTCAAACCCAAGAAGATGGTGGCTCGAATTCACTGGAACCCCTGCAAAAAGGATTCATCCAGACGATCATATCTGTTTTGATAGCGCGTTACGGTGTTGCCTCGCGAGGTTGGCTATGTTGCAGAGCATAGAGGGGAAGCGATTGATCGTCTGACCATGGAAGAGCGGATGACCATCTGCAACATGTCCATTGAATTTGGATCAAGATGGAATCATGAATCCAGACCAAAAGACCTTTGATTACCTAGAAGGTCGTGAATGTGTGCCACAAGATTTTGAAGGCTGCAGTAGCGGATTGAAGACTCTGGTCAGTGATGACGAAGGTGTATGACAAGGTCATCCGTATGGATGTATCTCGATCTAGCTCCGATGGTGACCTTGGGGACCAATCCTTCCATGGGAGTGGATTTTGAGACCACCTTCCAGAGATTCGAGATATGAATGATGAGCGGGCTTATCATTATATGGATCAGAAACTGGTCAAAGACCAGCAGACATTGAATTAGGCTATGTCTTTATCGGTTCAGTATCAATGCGCGCCTCAGTGATTTGGAACCAGCGTGTAAGTTTGTAAAAGAGCATCGCGCCCAACTTAACAGCTATTGTCGTACCTGGCTCTCGTCCGGTCAAAACAAGCCGCTGAAAAATTGGGTTTGGATCAAATCTTTATGGATGGGAGCTGAATGGCGTGATCCAGGTCGCTGGATGTGTCTCGGGATGAACCAGACAAGGTACCAGATGGCGTCCACTGTGCTTCAACTAGCAATCGAAACTTTGAAGACCGTCAGGATTTGGAGCCAAGACCATCTCTGTAGCCCAGCGATGGTGGGCCGCAGCAGAATAGCTGGTCGTTTTGTCGATGTGCGCCAAATGCCGAAGTTCAATAAAGGAGGAATCATGGAGAAATTTCACCATTTATACAGGGACAACGGTTCCTTTGATGAACGATAATATTGATACCGACCAAATCCTCCCCAAGCAATTTTGAAGTTGATTGATAAAAAGGCTTTGGTAAGCACCCCATGTCATGCTTGGCGTTATTTGGACGATCGGTATACTGAGATCCAACATTCATCTTTAACAGAACCAGAATACCGTCAAGCAACCATTTTCGATCACTGGTGATAATTTTTGGGGCTGGCTCCTTCCGGAGCATCGCCGCCTGGGCTTTAGCAGACTTTACGTTTAAGGTCGCTATCGCCGGATCCTTCGGAGATATTCATTACAATAATGAGCTCTACAATGGCATGCTTCCGATTGTCCAACCGCTAGAGGTTCGTCAAAATTGGCAAGCTTGAAGTCAACAGATCCACTCACAGTGGATTTGGAAGAGCAGAAGATCATCTCGCTGTAGGAGAGTTTTAGCTTGAGATCGATGGGGATTGGAAGCACAAATGCTCAATGGTTTGGATGATATTGGGATTACACTCAGTACGAAGACTCTGATCACCCGCTTATGAAAAGCAACGGCCCACCTATTGGCAATAAAATTGTATAGTTAATTAAGAATTTTCAGAAAATACATTGAAGCTTTTTGGAAATTCTGATAGAATCAGGAAAAAGAATAGAAGAGGACGAAATTTATGACAAAAACACATTCAATGGGACGGAACACTTCACAAGAAGGATTTGACATTTTGAAAGGGAGAGGTGGTTGTATTGTCTGCCCCTACAAAGGTGGGTTACATCATCATGACAGCGACAAGGCTGGCTTGAACGAGGTTCAGCCAAAGAACGCAAACCGCAACAAACCAGGTGTTGTTCTTTGTGGAAGCATGGATGAACCCGCGCCCTTGCTCAATTGAATCCTGAAATCGAAGCCTTCTACCAAAAACATTGGGATGAAGATATCTTGCTTGGTTGTATCCTTCCTGGCGCGAAGATGCTCTACGCAAAATTACAAGCCTTCGGAGATGGACGTGAAGAACTCATGACAGATGTGCGTGGAACCAGCTGTTTTGTCATTAAATTGGTAAAGCTGGAGCAACCGCCAAAGAAATGTGAAAGAAAGAAGGCAAGATGGTTTTACGCATCATCTGCTAACCCATCTGGTAAAGGAAACCGAGGTAAGGTCGAAGGAATCGGTGAGCGGATCGAAGGTGTTTGGGGACTTGGTCATCGGAAGCGATGATTATGTAGCTCTATCCAACCAGACAAAACCATTGAAACGCGTTATGAACAAGGAGTGATGGTTTCGATGGTCGATGTGAAGGTAAGCTTGATCCCAGAACAAGGAGCAGGTAGCCCGTTCTGTCAATACTTGTCAGTTGTGATCGTAAAGGGATTGGATATCGATAAGATCACGATGCACTTATCCGATCATTTCAACTCTGAACTACCGCCAGAGGGAGGAATACTATATAGGACCGTGTGCCGATGAAATCAGCGTAGTAGAGCCCACTCAACCACCGTCTTGCTCGGTAACTAAATACAATTGAGAGGCTAGACTTTTGTCCCAGTCTCTTTTTGTGAAAGGATAAAAGATGGTATAATAGAGTCAGCTATTCCAAATAGAAAGAATTGGTATGATTTCTAGAAAAGCATTTATCGATAAAGTGAATCAGAAGGTTTTTCATTCAATATCCAAATCCATGGTGGGGATATACAGACTTCAAGTCATTGGTTTGCAGAGGCTCTCTGAGGAGCAACTCATCAGCTATTTTTTCACTTTGAGGAGATAGAAGGCCGGAGAATGCAAGCTCTAGAGGACGAGAGAAAGTATCAGGACTGGATTTTATGTAGGTGCATGCAATGGTCGCGAGTTTCGCTTTTTGAGTTTCTATTCAGAATCAACAACTAAGAGTTTTTAATCTATTTGAGACAGTCAATGGTCGGAGAAACTCACCCTGATGGATCTGTGATTACATTATGGATTGACGATGTATGAGAAACAATAAAGGGTTCACTACAGATGGATACAAAGAAAAGTGGTTCTATGATTTCAAGAGATGAATTTTTAGAAAAGAATGAATCGAGGGATTTTCATTTAGCATTGAAATCCCTGCGCAGAAATTTTTCGGATTTTAAACATTGGTTCGGAGAAGAAGAATTTCGAAGAAGACCTCTATCAGCTGTTTTTATACCTATTGTCAGGAACTAGGAAAAATTGTCTGAAAAGAAGCAGGAGAGAAACGACGCTTGCTCTTCAATAAATTTTCAGTTAGCCCTGTTCATGATAAATATAAAACAAAATTTGATACAGTGGCACCTAATGGACTACGATTTCGCTTTTGAGTTTGTCTTAGCAATGACAATCGTTTAAAAGTTTATCATACTGATCGAAAACTATTAATGGTCGTAGGAGAAAAACTCCTATGGAAATATTGATGGACTTAGTCGATGCTTTATAATGAATATTGATTTAAGAATAGGTATTTTTACTGAGGCTAAAAAGACTAGATAACCAGGCAACATACGCCTGCTCTTTCTTTGTTCAAACCTTAACGTTAGTGACTCGTCATAAATCTTTTCAAGGAGGGATTTGTTTTACTTGCTACCATCCCTAAAGGAATTTACTCCAATCCATCTAATATTCAGTGGATGATGGTCTTCTCCATCCTTCTTTGAATCTCTATAACAAGGACTAGGGTAGAGGGCTAAACATTTCTTCTCCACCTTTATCCGAGGCAGATCTACTCTCCCATATGCTTAGCTAGCTTCCTTACGTGAGCAGTTCCTTATTGAAATTCGGTCTTGTGTTTGAAAATAAAAATGGCTTCGAACCATTCTAAGAGGAAACTTATTAGTTAGCTATTTCTGCTTGATTCCATTGGCTAGTGACTATAATGAATCAGTTTAACAAAAGTTACAGATAGACTCTGTTCCTCTGTTTTGTATACTCTGACTAATGTTGCTACTATTTGCAATCATCACAGTCTGCAGTAGTTTTATTAAACCGATCTTTCCTGTTTGATCGCTTAACAGCTAGTAGTTATCGAAGAACGGTCGGGAAATAGACAAAAAATAAAAGAGAGTGGGACAGAAATCGGTAATTCGTTAGAATTCGATTTCGTCGTCCCACCTCCGCACAGGGCTGAGTAGGGCTGTAAAAGCTGATGAATTCAGCGTAGTAGCCCACTCAACCACTGCGTGCCTTGCTCGATAATCCAAAAGACAATTGAGAGGCTAGGACTTTTGTCCCCAGCCTCTTGATTAAGTAGGGAGTTGAAGTAAGTTTTAATAAGTCACCACATTAATCTCACCCTTGTCGTATTCTGCGATAAAGATGTCATCAACAGTTTTCAAAATCCTTTTTATTCAGTTCGGCCGTAAGCCATTCTTCAGTTTGTACCGATGGTCTCTAAGATCTCTACTGACCACACCATCCGTAATGATGGATACTTGATTTTCTCATCTCCCACTGAACGATAATGAGTTGACCATTTTGCTCGATAACGGCTCTTTAGACTTCTGAGTTGGAAAACCCTTGAGAGCGCAACCAAGAGCGACATCTGAAGCAGAAAGGCTTTTTGAGCGACAAGCTTCTGGATCTAATTTTCCGTTTTTATGATAATCAGTTGGTTTTCCATCAATCAGATGTTTGATGAAGTAAACATTGGTATTAAGCCATTTGAGTGACAGAATCAAAATCGTCCAGATGATGAGGATGACGACATATTGAAGGATGGTAATCGAGCTATTGTAGATGACTCCCGCCGATAATACCCCCGAGAACAAAGTTCTGTATTTGGTCTACTGCAGAACTTGGCGCTAAATTTCCTTTTCCTGTTACGTTAATAACAAAAACAAGAGAAAGAAGCCCCAAGGCCAATTTAATTGCAATTGTAGCAAGAAAGCTTATCATTTTTCAACCTCCACCAGTTCTACATCTGTTTTATAGTCCATTTTTCAAGTAAACATAGCTATCTGGGTCTGTTCCGCTAATCGCACGATAGAATTGCTTGTCTACCTTGATAATAGCTCCGTCGGTCGTATCCGAAGTATTGACATAGACATCTTCTTTATCACACCTAATTTCCTTTTGAAACAACTTCGATAAAGTGTAGGAAGAGCGGGAATTGATTGTTTACGGACTGATTGTTTTGAAAATTTGAAATGCCAATCAAAACAACGGCTACTAAGATTAAGACAGAAATAATAGACAATCCACGGAACTTACTTCCACGTTTATCCTTATATGCCTTAAAGACAGAAAAAGCCGTTACCAACACTAAGAGAATGGACATGATCACCATGACCCAATTTTGCCTATTAATCTGACCAATTACATAGTCATGTGAATAGAATTTCATAAAAACCCCTCAATTTATTTTGTATCTCAAGTTATTATAAACTATTTCAATCCTTACTCAATGATTAAAGTGACATTTCTCATTGTTTAAAGGTATGGATTGGTAGCTGAAAGGTGGGAAGAATAGCAGTAGGAGTTTTCCTATCTAATCGAAATTTGGTACACTAGAGCTATGAAGATGGAAGATACTATAGCAATCATTTTAGAGCTATACAGGAGGGATTTGCCGGCGCTCAGTGAAAAGAACTGCAAAGAGTCTGGACTATCTGTCTTAGTGGGTCGCGATGTCTGACAAAGCTCTCCCAAGTTCAAGAGAACTAACTGGGGAGCAAGGCGCAACTGTCAATCCCTAACGTTAGATATACTAGATCGGGCAAACTGGCTTAGAAAGCTTTTTGTAGAGAACCTAGATGCAGATCTTCTGGTCAATCAGTGACTAGCCTATTTTTCCATAGGATGTGACCTTGAACTCAGCTAGTGAGCAAGACCTCTGGCAAGTCAACTCACCATGCTCCAGTCCAACTAATCAAAGCGTTGGTGTGAAAGAAGAACTCGTGAAGATCCACTCTGGTCCAGCTGTCATCTCTGGGTCGCTCTTTTTCCTCATTCCTATTTAGCGACCTACAGTGCCAGTAAGGTCGCTTTTGCAGACCTACACTCTTGCTTTCCAGGAGGAAACTGAAGCAATCAGATTCACCGATTCAGCTAGGTCTCTATTCTGTGGACCAGTCCAACAGATATTCTTCCCAAACTAGTAGAAGCATTGGGTGGCGGTCGCTTGCAGATGAAGCCTGAGAAAGTCGCTCAGTCAGTTGATTCGATTCATAGAAAGAGATACTTCCTATGCTGTTATCGGCCTTCGCTATCGCTTTTCGCCTCGTTTTGCTAGGTCGTCTGCTTCCCACAAGATGGATCATTCGTCTCCTTGCAAGGTATTTACGAAAGGGACTTACTAGATGAAATCTTTTATTTATATTTTTAGGCGTTGTATCTCTCTTATTTCATCACGTTGGTTACTGTCCTTCATTTATTATAAAAAGGCTAGTCTCATATTGCAGACTTCCCAGAAGAGCTTTTACAGTGGTCCAACCCATCCTCTCTGAGATCCTCGTTTAAGAATGATTTGCTGGCCAATCTCAGCAAACAGAAATGCAGTGGAATTCTACTGGTTGATCGACCAGTCTGATACAGAAGTCCCAGCGAGTAGCAGATCAGATTTTGCCAAGATGCTTCCTTTGCCCAACGCATTCGAGTCTTCATTGAAGACGTCCTCAAGGGATTAATCCCAAGAGTTACAGATTGAGCAGGGTTGTAGAGGAGCTGACCCGTCTTATCTGATTGTTTTGGACGATGATAGTGTGATTGATTTTTCTAAAATGGGGAGCTGACCACCTATCTCAGGTCAAGAGGTCATTCTGACAGTATTCCCTATAACCAAGAAAGAAGTAATTTCTGGTCCAAGCTGGTTGCATGCATTCGTTAATGGCAATTCTTTTTATTACCTATTTTACCATGGCGAAGTTGAGGCAGTCACTCCATCAACAGGATGTTTTATATCCCTACCAGTGGAACTTGCAAAAGATCAGGGGCTCTTCACAGCGATTGAGGATTATCTATATGATGATTTAGCTGTAGCCGATTTTTAAGGAGTAAAGGGTATCCATTATCCAAACGCGGGTTACCTGTAATGTTCGAACCACTATCAAAAACGCTAAGCAATACACTGCTCCAGATGAAGCGGTGGCTTCTCTTTAGCTCTATCTATCTCAAAGAACACCTGGACTGGAAGGCTTTTTAGCCTCATAGGTTTACTGAGTTTTCTACCTCTTCCAGGTTTGATCTTAAGTCTGTTTTTAGGTTGGCCTTATCTTCTAGCCTTAAGCTTTACTGGTATTTAAGGCAGTTTGGATGCTCCTCTATCGACAAAGCATTCTAACCAATCGCTTACACTTGGATGAAGTCACCCACGAAGTGCTGAATGATCTCCTGCTTCCCTGGCTGTTTGTCTATGTTCTAATGACACCACCTGTGATAAATTGGCGGGGGCGGAAGATTCGAGTGACGGATGGAAAGATTCGTTATGAGTAAAGATGAAGTCCTATCTCGGACCGTTTGTCTGCCTTTGTCACCTGATCAGACCATGCTGAGACTCTGATCGACTTGGTTCTCTTTCTTGAGTGGGGAGCAGTGATATTACTTGTGCCGGGCTGACAGCTAGGCAACTAGACCTCCCTCCATGCAATTTGTCCATCTGGCTATTCAGTGGTAGCCAGTAATTTTCCTTCAATCAAGATTTTGAACATATAAAGTCTCCACAAGTATCCCTCTTGTCAGCTTCTGCATCCAATATCATCTACTATTGGCATACGATTTTGAACGCTTCGTTTCCAAAAGTTGTTGCAGGAGCACTTGTCTCCTTGTTGGAAGCGCATGAAGTAGTTCTTGTTTGTAAGAGTTCAGGTGTCAATATGCTGGACCCAGTGGTTCAGGAGTTTAGGAATCAGGTCACCTTCCAAGATTGCGTGTGATAGCGCTTGGCCCGGTTTCCCATCTCTCTTAAATCAAAAAGAACTAGAGCTACTGGTCATCAAAGGAAAGAAAGATCCTTATTCACGTATTCTGGATCGCCACTCAGCGGATATTCAAGTGGATACGGATCATTATAGCTATGAGTACAGAGAAGATGTGAAAGGAATCATCTATGACTGGATTAGAAAAAGTGATAAAAATCGATGTGATTAGCGTCCCCTTTAGTGGCCATTTGTTTCCAACCTGACCCTGGTGAGAACCCTTGCTGGAGGATCCGCGTTTTTCAGATCCGTGTGATTACAGGTTTTTCAGAAAAGGCATTGGTTGAGCAGATTGGTTTTGACTGCCTTGCCTTGTTTCCTGATCGTCCGACAGTGATGGAAGATATAGCCAATACATCAAAGCAAGCAAATCTATTTGATCATGTACCAACACCACGGTAATAGCAGACTGGTCCCTGAAGTTTTTCGACGAAATAAATCGAATTTGGGACTCTGAGGGAAGCCCTGACTTGGTTATTGCAGATTTTGTAGCGACTCCCCGCTGGAGTTTTAGAGATCGTTTGGGCATTCCCTGGATTACGACCATTCCAAGTCCAGTAGCGATTGAGAGTCGCACGACAACTATCCTGCTTATCTAGGGTGGCTGGAAACCGCACCAGGGAACCTTCTACAAGTGGAGATGCTCTGGGTAGGCGAGGTCATCCGTCTGGCAAAGAAAGTTGGACTTGCAGCTGGTTAAGAAGAATCTCAATAGCCCTAGAGGATTTCAAATTGTACCGTGAAAGATGGGACGAAGCCATCTATTCTCCTATTCAATCTTAGCTCTGGGCATGAAAGAGTTGGAGTTTCGAGATGATTTTCCATCCCAGCTTAAATGGGTTGGTTATCGCTGTCATCTTTTGATCGAGCTTCCTCAAGAGCAGAAGCAGTATTTCACTCAGCTCCAAAAAGCGGGTCCTCGTTACCTGTGGGACCCATTTAAAATCGGAAAAAGAGCGGATGATAGAGTTTGCAAAGCTTTTGAGCTAAGAATATCCTGACTATGTCTTTACGTAACCCTAGGCGACCCTAGTGTTTGGAGAATCCACCCAAGATGTTGTCGGAGAATCTTTTGATCTTTTGATTACCTTCCATATTCAGATGTTTCTGAACAGATGGACTTTTGCCATTCATCATGCAGGTGCTGGGATCCTCGATGGGGTTGTATTGATGAGGGATTCCAAGCCTGATTTGCCCCAGGACTATGACCAGTTTGACAATGCGGTTCGGGCTGAGTTATTCCAAATAGGTTTGGTCTCTCGTAAAAAGACAGAATCCGATGTTTTGCGCTTATTTAATGAATTGGTTTCTCCAGGGAAGATTGGTCGCACTTCAGCTCTGGCTCAGAAAAACAAAAGCCTACTCAGCCAACACAGATTCTTTATCAAGAAATGAGAGACTCTTGAAAGTGACCTTATAGAAGAAGTGGAGGAGACTCCTGTTTGCTTTTCTTCTAAAGACCATCTATTATTGAACATACTAGAGTTTAGACTCTAGTCTTTTTGTTTTGATGGGTGATATTTTTACCCCAGGTGACGATATTTTCATTTTTGTTGAGGATTCGTTTGATATTGTCCTTGTGGCGGATGATTATCAAGGACGAAAGTGCGAGGACGATAATGGTAAAGATGATATCGTAGCTTGGGAGGATCCAACCAGTCAGTGGGAGGATGAGGACTCCGATACTAGCCAGAATAGCGACCGTCACACTTGAAAAAGGAAATCATACTGGTTAAATAGAGGCTAGCAAAGAAATAAATAGCTAAGATAAATAGAAAGAGGAGAAAGCCGATGAGGACTCCTGACTGGTCGCACTGCCTTGCCTCCTTTAAAAAGCCTGCAAAAATGGGGAAGGTATGACCAAGAACTGCGAGAAGACCAAAGACCATTGGAGAAATCCTGTAAACCCCAAAAATAGTCGGCAATAAAAACAGCCAAGGTTCCCTTTGAGAAATCAACCGCAAAGACGACCAGACCTGCCTTCGTCCCTAGGATACGGAAGGTATTGGTGGTCCCTATATTTCAGAACCGTGTTCACGTAGATTGATGTTAAAGAAGGCTTTTCAATCCACAAACCAGAAGGGATAGAACCTAATAAGTATGCTAATACGAGTAAAGAATTGTTTTCATCATAGTTTCATTATATCAAAAATGCTTTGAATGAAAAAGAAAATATCTAGCAGATTTGTCACATCGGATAGTTGGTTTGAACCAATCGCACTTAAATAGCCTAGTTAAAGGGAGAGAAGAAAGAAAAATTTTGCAAAATTTCCTAAAAAGCTGTAATATAGAAAAGATGAACAAACAGGAGGTTCCTTGTGTCTAAAAAGGAAATCAACATTAATAATTACAATGACGATGCCATTCAGGTACTAGAAGGTTGGATGCGGTCCGTAAACGTCCAGGGATGTATATTGGATCGACAGATGGAAATGGGCTTCACCATTTGGTCTGGGAAATTGTTGACAATGCAGTCGATGAAGCTCTATCTGGTTTTGGTTCTCAAATTGACGTTACCATTAACAAAGACGGTTCCCTATCTGTAGCGGACCAAGGTCGGGGGATGCCGACAGGGATGCATGCCATGGGTAAACCAACCGTTGAGGTCATCTTTACGATCCTCCACGCTGGAGGGAAGTTTGGTCAAGGGGGGTATAAGACCTCTGGTGGTCTCCACGGAGTGGGATCTTCCGTCGTGAACGCCCTCTCTAGCTGGCTTGAGGTTGAGATTACCCGTTATGGTGCGATCTATAAGCAACGCTTTGAAGATGGTGGGAAACCTGTTACCACTCTTGAGAAGATAGGTACGGCTCCAAAGTCTAAGACAGGGACCAAGGTTACTTTTATGCCAGATGCAACCATCTTCTCAACGACGGATTTCAAGTTTAATACTATTGCAGAACGGATCAAGGAGTCGGCTTTCTTGCTCAAGGATGTGACGTTGACGCTGACTGATCTCCGTAAGGAAGAAGACAACCATGTGGCCTTCCATTACGAGAATGGGGTACAGGATTTCGTTGAGTACCTAAATGAAGATAAGGAAACCTTGACGCCGGTTCTCTACTTTAATGGAGAATCAGAAGGCTTCCAAGTAGAAGTCGCTCTCCAGTACAATGATGGCTATTCCGACAATATCTTGTCTTTCGTCAATAATGTCCGGACCAAAGATGGGGAACCCACGAGACGGGACTCAAGACAGCCATTACCAAGGCTATGAACGACTATGCAAGAAAAACAGGACTTCTCAAAGAAAAAGACAAGAACCTAGAAGGCTCAGACTATCGTGAAGGTCTTTCAGCTGTTCTTTCGATCTTGGTTCCAGAAGCCCATTTGCAGTTTGAAGGGCAAACCAAGGACAAACTAGGAAGTCCACTTGCTCGACCAGTCGTTGATGGGATTGTCGCTGATAAGTTGACCTTCTTCCTCATGGAAAATGGGGAATTAGCTTCCAATCTGATTCGCAAGGCCATCAAGGCTCGGGATGCGCGTGAAGCAGCTCGGAAGGCGCGTGATGAGAGTCGTAATGGAAAGAAGAATAAGAAGGATAAGGGACTTTTATCTGGTAAATTGACCCCAGCCCAGTCTAAGAATCTGCAAAGAATGAACTCTATCTGGTCGAAGGAGACTCAGCCGGTGGATCGGCCAAGCAAGGTCGAGACCGCAAGTTCCAAGCCATCCTTCCACTTCGAGGGAAGGTTCTTAATACTGAGAAGGCCAATATGAGCGATATCCTCAAAAACGAGGAAATCAACACCATGATCTATACCATCGGTGCTGGAGTTGGAGCTGACTTTACGCTCGAAGATGCCAACTATGACAAGATTATCATCATGACCGATGCGGATACAGATGGAGCCCATATTCAGACCCTGCTCCTAACTTTCTTTTACCGGTATATGCGCCCCTTGGTTGAAGCAGGACGTGTCTATATCGCCATGCCTCCTCTTTACAAGATGTCTAAAGGCAAAGGGAAGAAAGAAGAAGTGGCTTATGCCTGGACTGATAGTGAATTGGAAGACCTACGTCGGACCTTTGGTCGTGGGGCAACCCTCCAACGTTACAAAGGGTTGGGGGAGATGAATGCGGATCAGCTTTGGGAAACAACTATGAACCCAGAAACCCGCACCTTGATCCGTGTCACCATTGATGACTTGGCGCGTGCAGAACGCCGTGTCTCCGTCCTAATGGGAGATAAAAAGTGCGCTCACGTCGTCAATGGATCGAAAGATAACGTTAAGTTTACATTGGAAGAAACGACAGCGTTTTAAGGATTTTTATTTTTATTTTATTGATTTAATTTATAAAATAGTGGAGAAATATCCTATGTCGAATAGTATGAATAAAGAGCAAGCAAAACAAGCTCTTAAAAAGTGGAGTATGGAAAGTCTAAAGCCTTATTAAATGATAAAGATAAATTAGATATATTTTTGCGTGGACTAGAGAGAAAGATTGAAGGAATTCCAATGATTGGAAAGGAGTTGTCTATTATTCCAGTCATGATATCTTTAGTAAAAAAATTTTGCAGAAGGAAAAATATACTTCTGTCCCCTATGGAACCATTTTAGCTGTTACTAGTGCGCTTATTTATTTTGCGTCTCCAATTGATTTTATTCCCGACTTTATTCCAGGGGTTGGATATGTAGATGATATGGCAGTTGTCTCGTTTTGTTTTTGTCTATGGTAGACATAGAGTCATATAAAGAATGGCGTCAAGCAAATGATAAGTGATAAGAGTGGAGATTATCATTCACTTTATTCAGCTGTTTAAGTTTTTAAAAATTATAATCATAAAAATAATCTAAATAGGATTTTTAATTTAAAATGTAGGTTCAACTATATAAAGGTATTAAAATGAGAACGACACAGAAATGATGGAAGGAATTGTGCAGATTGCTGAAACTCTCCAAGTGGAAGCAGTGGCCTTATCGGTTCACGGACTAGTCCACATTCCTCAAAAGATGAGTTTCAAGATTATGATGTGGTCTATATTGTAGAGAATCTGGAGAACCTGTTATCAGATTTATCATGGCTGGACCAGTTTGGAAAACGCATCATCGAGCAGCATAACGTACTTGACCATCATCGCTCTCTATCTCATGCTCTTTTGAAGATGGCAATCGCATCGATTTAACCCTCTGCCCCCAAGGAGTATATCCAAGAGTGGGTGGACAGCGAAGCAAATTTTGAAGTTATAAAAGACGACAAAGGCTTGTTTGAAGCTTATCAGCCTAATGCCAAACGCTATTGGACCTATCCTCCCTCCGAAGAGGAATTTGCTGCATCCTGCAATGAATTTTGGTGGGTATCGGCTTATGTCGTCAAAGGGATACGAAGAAATCAGCTCATCTATGCGACCGACCACCTCTATGGCATTTGCCATCAAAGAAATCCTCAAGGTCTTAGCTTGGCAGGTGACAAGTGATAGGGGAGCAGTTGATATCGGAAAGAACTACAAGTACCTTTTTCACTATCTCCCAGCTGAGAAGGAAAAAGTGTTCTCAGCACTTCTTGATCTATCTAGTATAGAGAAAGGTTGGTCAGTCCTTATTTGCTACCATGAAGTTATTCGATGGTGAAGCGCAGAATTGGCCCAAAAGATGGGGTTTACTTACGATAAGGAAGTAGCAGAAAATGATTTCTTATGCTAAAAGAGAAACTTTCGAATCATTAATGAATCTATTTTAAACTACAGAAAAGGATCGTTTGGTTACTTGTAGTAACTGAATTCCTTTTTCTAAAAAAACTACTCAACATTCTTTGAAAGGAGTTGAACACGCTCAATATTGTGTTAAACTCTTGATTCCATCATTTAACCACGTATTAAAAACTACAGAAAGGATCGTTTGGTTACTTTCAGTAACTGAACACGGGACTAATTTCTTAGGAAAAAAGATAAATCGCTTTGGGTTCATGTAACCCTGCATTGATTTCCTATTTTTCTACAGAAATTTTCGGCAAGCCGAAACGTCCCTTTGTATCTTATATGAGTAATATTCAAATCATGTCCCTGGAGGACATCATGGGAGAGCGCTTTGGTCGTTACTCCAAATACATTATTCAAGAACGGGCTCTTCCTGATATTCGGGATGGCTTGAAACCTGTTCAACGGCGGATTCTTTATTCTATGAATAAGGACGGGAATACCCATGATAAGGGCTACCGGAAATCTGCCAAGTCTGTCGGAAATATCATGGGGAATTTCCACCCTCACGGGGATATTTCCATCTATGATGCCATGGTCCGCATGTCTCAAGATTGGAAAAACCGTGAAATCCTTGTCGAAATGCACGGTAACAATGGTTCAATGGACGGTGATCCACCGGCTGCCATGCGTTATACTGAAGCCCGTCTATCTGAAATTGCTGGTTATCTCCTTCAAGATATCGAAAAGAACACAGTTCCGTTTGCCTGGAACTTTGATGATACAGAAAAAGAGCCAACTGTTTTGCCTGCAGCCTTTCCAAACCTTTTGGTCAATGGGGCTACAGGGATTTCAGCTGGTTACGCGACAGATATTCCGCCTCATAACCTTGCTGAAGTCATCGATGCCGTGGTCTACATGATCGACCATCCATCTGCTAAGGTAGATAAGCTCATGGAGTTTTTACCTGGGCCTGACTTTCCGACTGGTGCCATTATCCAAGGGCGGGATGAGATCAAGAAAGCCTATGAAACAGGTAAGGGACGGGTGGTTGTTCGCTCTAAGACAGAGATTGAGCAACTCAAAGGCGGCAAGCAACAAATTATCGTTACCGAGATTCCTTATGAGATCAACAAGGCTGTCTTGGTTAAGAAAATTGACGATGTCCGTGTCAACAATAAGGTGGCCGGTATTGCCGAGGTTCGGGATGAGTCTGACCGGGATGGTCTTCGCATTGCCATTGAGTTGAAGAAAGATGCCAATGCAGACTTGATCTTGAACTACTTGTTTAAGTACACAGATTTGCAGGTTAACTACAACTTCAATATGGTGGCCATTGACAACTATACCCCACGTCAAGTGGGAATTGTGCCGATTTTGTCTAGCTACATTGCTCACCGTCGGGATATCATTGTCGCTCGCTCTCGCTTTGACAAGGAAAAGGCGGAACGACGCCTCCACATCGTAGAGGGCTTGATCCGCGTCATTTCTATCCTTGATGAAGTCATCGCTTTGATCCGTGCTTCTGATAACAAGGCAGATGCCAAGGAAAACCTCAAGATCAGCTACGATTTTACCGAAGAACAAGCAGAAGCCATTGTTACCTTGCAATTGTACCGCTTGACCAATACGGATATCGTAACCTTGGAAGAAGAGCATGCTAACCTCAAGGAGCAAATTGCGACCTTGGCAGCCATCATTGGGGATGAACGGACCATGTTCAATCTCATGAAGAAGGAATTGCGTGAAGTTAAGAAACTCTTTGGCAATCCGCGTCGCAGTGAGTTGCAAGACACCGCTAAGACGATCGAGATTGATACTGCTAGTCTGATTGTCGAAGAGAGACATTCGTCAGCGTGACCCCGTGCTGGTTATATCAAACGAACCTCTCCTCGTTCTTTCAATGCATCTACAGTGGAAGAAGTCGGTAAGCGAGACGACGATGAATTGATTTTTTGTAGAGCCTGCTAAGACTACCCAGCATCTCTTGCTCTTTACCAATTTAGGAAATGCCATTTATCGACCTGTTCATGAATTGGCAGATACCAAGTGGAAGGATATCGGAGAACACCTCAGTCAGACCTTGACCAATTTCGAGCAGGAAGAAGAAATTATTTTTGCAGAGATTGTGGATCGGTTTGAGGGCGTGACCTACTTCGCTACCCAACAGGGACAAATCAAGCGCTTTGAACGCAAGGAATTGAGCCCATGGCGGACCTATCGCTCCAAATCAACCAAGTATGCTAAGTTGAAGGACCAAGAGGACCGTATCGTGCTGGTTACCAGTTGTCCTCGAGGACATCATGGTCGTACAAAAATGGTTATAGCTTACGCTTCAATATTGAGGAAGTCCCAGTGGTCGGGGCTAAAGCAGCAGGAGTTAAAGCCATTAACCTCAAAGACGGGGATCAGGTGGTAGCAGTCTTTAAATCGACAACACCAAGTATGTACATTCTGACCCAACGAGGTAGTCTCAAACGGATGTCGCAAGACGATATTCCTATGACCAGCCGGGCTAAACGTGGACTACAAGTCTTACGTGAGCTGAAGTCTAAGCCACACCGCGTCTTCAAGGCAGGGTCCAGTCTTTCACGGACCAAGGAGATTTTGATCTCTTTACGAGCCAGGAGGAAGTAGGAGAGCAGGATCAGATCCTTCAAATCACCTCGACAACAGGACAGGGTGACAGAAGTGGATGTTACCCAACTCAGTTTGTCAGAACGAACCAGCAATGGTTCTTTGTCAATGATCAAATTTCTGATCAAGAAGTCTTTACTGCTAGAATTAATGAGATAAAAGTCAGCTCTTTGTAGCTGGCTTTCTTGATTGATAAATTTTTCAGAAAATTGCAAACTCCACTTGAAATTCTCATGGAATGGTGTAAAATAGAGTACATGAATAAGTCATCTTCAAAGGTGGCTCTTGCTATTTATCAAGTCTTGAATGGAAGAAGAAAATAAATATGACAGTATCACTTGATTGGGGAAAATCTTGGATTTTTCTTATATGAAATACCCTATCGATACATTTCTTATTACCGAAATGGAGCCTGGGAGAAGGAGAGTTATCTGAAGATTCCACTCTTCATATTTCAGAATCTTCTCCAAGTTTGCACTATGGACAGCAAGCCTTTGAAGGATTGAAGGCTTTATCGGACAAAAGGATGGCAGTATTCAATTATTCCGTCCGGATGAAAAATGCAAAACGCTTACAACGGACGGCTGATCGTCTTTTGATGCCTCAAGTTCCAACGGATATGTTTGTGGAAGCTTGTAAAGCAGTAGTGCGTGCCAACGAAGTATGTCCCACCGTATGGGACTGGTGGAACTCTCTATCTTCGCCCCTTGTTGATTGGGGTTGGAGATATTATCGGTGTGAAACCAGCAGAGGAATACATCTTTACCATCTTTGCAATGCCAGTAGGAAACTACTTCAAGGGTGGCTTGGTCCCAACCAACTTCCTGATTCAAGATGAGTACGACCGGGCAGCACCTCATGGGACAGGTGCGGCGAAGTTGGTGGAAACTATCTTTTGCTAGCCTCTTACCTGGTAAATTAGCTAAGTCTCGGAACTTCTCCGACGTGATTTACTTGGATCCAGCGACCCACACCAAGATTGAAGAAGTAGGGTCAGCAAACTTCTTTGGAATTACAGCTGATAATGAGTTTGTCACTCCACTGAGTCCTTCCATCTTGCCATCAATTACCAAATATTCCTTGCTCTATCTAGCAGAGCATCGTCTTGGTTTGACACCAATCGAAGGGGATGTGCCAATTGATAACTTGGAGCGCTTTGTTGAAGCAGGTGCTTGTGGAACTGCCGTTGTTATTTCACCAATCGGGGGAGTTCAGCACGGAGATGACTTCCATGTCTTCTATTCAGAAACAGAAGTAGGACCGATTACCCGCAAGCTTTATGATGAATTAACGGGCATCCAGTTTGGTGATATTGAAGCGCCAGAAGGATGGATTTTCAAGGTAACTGAATAAACCAAGTATGAGAGAGGCTGGGACAAAAGTCCTAGCCTCTCAATTGTCTTTGGATTGTCGAGCAAGACGCAGTGGTTGAGTGGGCTCTACTACGCTGATTTCATCAGCTATTACAGCCCTACTCAACTGTGCGGAGGTGAAACGACGAAATCGAATTCTAACGAATGACCGATTTCTGTCCCACTCTCTCTTTTTTTGCCAGAAGCAGATAGCTGCGAAATGAAATAATTTAATCATTAAACATTTTCGGCTTGCAAGCATGTGAAAAAATTTTTGTAAAATAAAGGGGTTGAAATGAGGTGGAAGAATGAGTAAGAAAGATAAAAAAATTGAAATTCAAATTGCAGATAGTAAAGTGCTTGTAGGTAAAGAAACCTTTGATGGCTACCAATTAACGATTGGAAAAAAGGCTATTGCTGAGATTGCTGATATGGGTGCTCAGTTTGCTCTTGTGAAAAACGGATCCGTAGATAGTCTTTTTAAATCCCTTGAAAAAGCAGTGGAAAGTGCCATCGAAAATTATAATTTGAACAAATAAGGGGTTGCATTTTCATTTAATCAATGGTATAATTGTGTCTGTTGATTTGCTTGGAGAGATAGCGAAGAGGCTAAACGCGGCGGACTGTAAATCCGCTCCTTCGGGTTCGGGGGTTCGAATCCCTCTCTCTCCATTCTATGTTTGGGGTATAGCCAAGCGGTAAGGCAAGGGACTTTGACTCCCTCATGCGTTGGTTCGAATCCAGCTACCCCAGTTCTAGGTAATATCAGATAAGGTGGTAAAATATCTACTCAGGTATTTTATTTCTTTATATGAAGAAGTCGTTGTAGATCATTTTGATTTCGTTGCGAGTGCTTGCTTAGGAAAAATAATTATAAGTATGTCAAGTTTAGAAAACTTGATTGTTGGAGGATTTTTTAGATGAATGAATTTGAAGATTTGCTAAACAGTGTTAGCCAAGTTGAGCCAGGTGATGTTGTTACTGCTGAAGTTTTGACAGTTGACGCTACACAAGCTAACGTTGCAATCTCTGGAACTGGTGTCGAAGGTGTCTTGACTCTTCGCGAATTGACAAACGATCGTGATGCTGACATCAATGACTTGGTTAAACCAGGTGAAACACTTGAATTGCTTGTTCTTCGTCAAGTAGTTGGTAAAGATACTGATACAGTAACTTACCTTGTATCTAAAAAACGTTTGGAAGCTCGCAAAGCATGGGACAAATTGGTCGGACGTGAAGAAGAAGTTGTTACTGTTAAAGGAACTCGCGCTGTTAAGGGCGGACTTTCAGTAGAATTTGAAGGACTTCGTGGATTTATTCCAGCTTCAATGCTTGATACTCGTTTTGTACGTAACACTGAACGTTTCGTAGGTCAAGAATTTGATGCTAAAATCAAAAGAAGTTGACGCAAAAGAAAACCGCTTCATCCTTTCTCGTCGTGAAGTTGTTGAGTCGCATCAGTGCTGACTCGCGCTGAAGTATTTGGTAAATTGAACGTTGGTGATGTTGTAACTGGTAAAGTTGCTCGTATCACTAGCTTCGGTGCTTTCATCGACCTTGGTGGTGTTGATGGATTGGTTCACTTGACTGAAGTGTCACACGAACGCAACGTTTCACCTAAATCAGTTGTAACTGTTGGTGAAGAAATCGAAGTGAAAGTTCTTGACTTGAACGAAGAAGAAGGTCGTGTATCACTTTCATTGAAAGCTACAACACCTGGACCATGGGATGGCGTTGAACAAAAATTGGGTAGCTGGTGATGTAATTGAAGGTACAGTTAAACGTTTGACTGACTTTGGTGCATTCGTTGAAGTATTGCCAGGTATCGATGGACTTGTTCATATCTCACAAATTTCACACAAACGTGTTGAAAATCCAAAAGATGTTCTTAAAGTTGGACAAGAAGTAACTGTTAAAGTTCTTGAAGTAAATGCTGCTGATGAACGTGTATCACTTTCTATCAAAGCACTTGAAGAACGTCCAGCTCAAGAAGAAGGCGAAAAACAAGAAAAACGTCAACAACGTCCACGTCGTCCAAAACAAGAAAAACGTGACTTTGAACTTCCAGAAACTCAAACTGGATTCTCAATGGCTGACTTGTTTGGCGATATCGAATTGTAATATTCAAAAGAGGCTGGGACAAAAGTCCTAGCCTCTCAATTGTTTTGGATTATCGAGCAAGACGCAGTGGTTGAGTGGGCTCTACTACGCTGAATTCATCAGCTTTTACAGCCCTACTCAACTGTGCGGAGGTGGGACGACGAAATCGAATTCTAACGAATTACCGATTTCTGTCCCACTCTCTTTTTTACTTGTAAAATTCTCGAGAATTTGATATACTATAACAGTTGCCACCCTTAGTGTAATGGATATCACGTAAGATTCCGGTTCTTGAGATGGGGGTTCGATTCCCTCAGGGTGGATGATTCATAACGAGGCTCCTCAGAGTCTTTTTTTGCTCTTTCTTGGAGGAACATGCAATGACAGTAAAATTAATCGCCCATACCTTGATTGAGAAAGACGGGAAGTATATGCTTATCAAACGCTCGAAAATAAAGCGAGGTCTCCCTAATGTCTATCCATCTTATTGGGATATTCCAGGTGGAAGTGTTGAAGAGAATGAATTGCCCAGAGAGGCTGCTCTACGTGAGGCTATGGAGGAAGTTAATCAAAAGCTTCGGATTAATAAGATTATCCACGAAGATAGTCAATTTGATGCTAGCAAAGATACTGTCTTTACACGCCTAGTTTATGCTGGCGAGATTTTTGGAAGAGCGTGATTTTTATATTAGATCAGAAGAGCATACAGACTTTATCTGGATTTCTTCTTTGAAAGACATAGAGAGCAATCTCGTTGTGCCTTATTTGCTTGAAATCCTTGCTGACAAATCCAAATAAGGCAACTAAAAAACATCCCCTTTTAATAAGGAGATGTTTTTTTCTTAGTTTTTAGAAGCTGCTTGGAATTCTGGATTCTTCCATGCTTCATCAATAATAGCTTGCAATTCTTTTGCAGATGCTTGCATTTTTTGTGTTTCAGCGTCGTTCAATGGAATATTTACTGGACGAACGATACCGTGGGCACCAACGATAGCTGGTTGACCGATAAAGACGTTTTCGACTCCGTATTGGCCTTCTTGGAAGACTGAAAGTGGAAGTACGGCATTCTCGTCATCAAGGATGGCACGAGTGATACGAGCAAGGGCAACGGCGATACCGTAGTAAGTAGCCCCTTTCTTGTTGATGATTGAGTAAGCAGCATCACGTACAGAGATGAAGAGATCTACAAGGTCAGCTTCATTCAAGTCACGGTTTGCTTGCAACCATTGTTCCAATTTTACACCGGCAACGTTAGCATGTGACCAAACAGCGAATTCTGAGTCACCGTGTTCACCCATGATGTAGGCGTGGACTGAACGTGCATCAACACCAATGGTTTCAGCAAGAGCTTGACGGAAACGAGCTGAGTCAAGAGAAGTACCAGACCCGATAACGCGTTCTTTAGGGAAACCTGAGAATTTCCAAGTAGAGTATGTCAAGACGTCAACTGGGTTTGCAGCTACAAGGAAGATACCGTTAAATCCTGAAGCAACAACTTGCTCAACGATTGATTTGTTGATGGCAAGGTTTTTACCAACGAGGTCAAGACGAGTTTCGCCTGGTTTTTGAGGAGCGCCTGCTGTAATAACAACTAAGTCCGCATCCGCACAGTCTTCGTACTTAGCAGCATAGATCTTCTTAGGTGAAGTGAAGGCAAGGGCATGGCTAAGGTCTTCTGCATCACCAACCGCTTTTTCAAATAATTGAGGGATTTCGATGATACCTAATTCTTGTGCGATACCTTGAGTAACAAGTGCAAAAGCGTAAGATGAACCTACAGCGCCGTCACCGACAAGGATAACTTTTTTATGTTGTTTAGTTAAAGTCATTATTCTAAACGTCTCCTTCTATTTTTTTGGGTTTCCCCATTCGCATTTATTCTACCACTTTTACTATTCTTTGTCACGGTTTTACGTTTAATTTGGACGATGTAAACGTTTTTACATTTGTGTTCCGAAGGAGAAAAAAAGTACTAAATGTGTTATAATAGTATGGTGAATTAATTAAAGAGAGGCATTGTTTTAATGCAGGATAATAACTAGTTGATGTTAATTTAACATCGGAAATGAAGACCAGTTTTATCGATTACGCTATGAGTGTTATCGTGTCTCGAGCTCTTCCTGACGTGCGAGATGGTTTGAAAGCCAGTTCATCGTCGGATCTTATACGGAATGAATGAACTTGGGGTTACGCCAGATAAACCTCATAAGAAATCTGCCCGTATTACAGGGGATGTTATGGGTAAATATCATCCCACACGGAGACTTATCAATCTATGAAGCTATGGTTCGTATGGCGCAATGGTGGAGTTATCGCTACATGCTTGTAGACGGTCATGGAAACTTTGGTTCCATGGACGGTGATGGCGCCGCTGCCCAACGGTATACGGAAGCTCGTATGAGCAAGATTGCTCTTGAAATGCTTCGAGATATCAACAAGAATACAGTTGATTTCACAGATAACTATGATGCCAGCGAACGGGAACCAAACGTCCTTCCAGCTCGCTTCCCTAACTTGTTAGTCAATGGGGCGACAGGGATTGCGGTAGGGATGGCGACAAATATCCCACCGCACAACCTCGGTGAGTCTATTGATGCTGTCAAGTTAATGATGGACAATCCTGATGTGACCACACGTGAGCTGATGGAGGTGCTTCCTGGACCAGATTTCCCTACCGGTGCCTTGGTCATGGGCAAATCAGGTATTCATAAGGCCTATGAAACAGGAAAGGGCTCGATTGTTTTGCGTTCTCGGACGGAAATTGAAGAGACCAAGACTGGTCGTGAACGCATTGTTGTGACAGAATTTCCTTATATGGTCAACAAGACCAAAGTGCATGAACATATTGTACGTTTGGTCCAAGAGAAACGGATTGATGGCATTACTGCTGTTCGGGATGAATCAAACCGTGAAGGGGTTCGTTTCGTCATTGAAGTCCGTCGCGATGCTTCAGCTAATGTCATCTTAAACAATCTCTTCAAGATGACCCAAATGCAAACCAACTTTGGTTTCAACATGTTGGCCATCCAAAAATGGTGTCCCTAAAAGATTCTCTCCTTCGTGAGATTTTAGGGATCTTATATTGAACACCAAAAAGAAGTAGTGACTCGTCGGACCATCTTTGATAAAGAGAAGGCGAAGCTCGTGCCCATATCTTGGAAGGACTCTTAATCGCTCTTGATCACATCGATGAAGTGATTAAAATCATCCGGAATAGCCAGACAGATGCAGAAGCTCAAGCTGAATTGATGAGTAAGTTTAAGCTTTCTGAGCGTCAAAGCCAAGCTATCTTGGATATGCGTCTTCGTCGTTTGACTGGTTTGGAACGCGACAAGATCCAAAGCGAATACGATGACCTCATTGCTTTGATTGCTGATCTTGCAGACATTTTAGCTAAGCCTGAGCGTGTAGCTACGATCATCAAGGAAGATTGGATGAAGTTAAACGTAAATTCGGCGATGCTCGTCGTACTGAGTTGATGGTGGGAGAAGTTCTTTCACTAGAAGATGAAGACTTGATTGAAGAGACCAATGTATTAATTACGCTGTCTAATAAAGGCTACATCAAACGTCTCGATCAGGACGAATTTACTGCTCAGAAACGAGGTGGCTGCGGTGTTCAAGGGACTGGTGTTAAGGATGATGATTTCGTCCGCGAATTGGTTTCTACCAGTACTCATGATCGTTTACTATTCTTTACCAATAAGGGGCGTGTATACCGTCTGAAAGGGTATGAAATTCCAGAATATGGTCGTACAGCTAAGGGGCTACCTATTGTTAACTTGCTTAAGTTAGATGATGGAGAATCGATTCAGACCATTATTAATGTTGCTCAAGATCGGAGTGAAGACGCCTATCTCTTCTTTACAACTCGTTCTGGACTAGTTAAACGGACCAGTGTGACCGAGTTTGCCAATATCCGTCAAAATGGTTTGAAAGCTCTTAATCTGAAAGATGAGGATGAGTTGATTAACGTCTTCCTCACCGATGGAAATACAGACGTTATCATAGGGACTAAATATGGATATTCGGTCCGCTTCAAAGAGTCTGTTGTTCGGAATATGGGGCGTTCAGCGACCGGAGTACGAGGGGTTAATCTTCGTCCAGGTGACCAAGTGGTCGGTGCAAGTGTGATTACCGATCAAGATGAAGTATTGATTATCACTGAAAAGGGATACGGTAAACGCACGCGTGCTGATGAGTATCCAACAAAAGGACGTGGTGGTAAAGGGATTAAAACTGCTAATGTCGTCGATAAGAATGGTCCTCTGGCTGGTCTCATGACTGTCAAGGGAGATGAAGACTTAATGATTATTACCAACACAGGCGTTATGATTCGTACGAGTGTTGCCAATATTTCACAAACTGGTCGCTCGACTATGGGTGTAAAAGTCATGCGTTTAGATCAAGATGCTCAAATCGTAACCTTTACAACCGTTCAAGCGGATGAAAAAGATGACTCAGAAATTGAAACTGAAAGTGAAGGATAAGATAAAGAATGGCATCTAGAAAAAGAAAAAAAGTGAAAAAAAGTTTGCGCAATCGTCTGATAAATATTGTTGCAACCTTGTTAATCCTTTTATCAATTGCTCTCATTTTTAATGCACCGATTCGAAACATGATTATGGTCTGGCATACAAATAAGTACCAGGTGAGCAAAGTTTCGAAAAAGACTATTGAGAAGAATAAGGAAGCTAAGACTAGCTTTTGATTTTCAAGAGGTAAAAATCTCTGTCGACAGAGGCAGTGATTAATGCTCAATGGCAGGCACAGAAGTTACCAGTAATTGGAGGAATTGCAATCCCAGAATTAAAGATGAACCTTCCTATTTTTAAAGGTTTGGACAATGTGGGTCTCTATTATGGAGCTGGTACCATGAAGGAAGATCAAGTCATGGGCCAAGGAATTACTCCTTAGCTAGTCACCATGTCTTTGGATTAACAGGCGCGAATGCTATGCTCTTTTTCTCCATTGGACAATGCCAAGGCTGGAATGAAAAATCTATGTCACAGATAAAGAAAAAGATCTATACCTATGTGATTACCTCTTTGGAAACAGTATCTCCGGATCGTATTGATGTCATTGCTGACCACGAAGGTGTTAATGAGATTACTTTGGTTACCTGTGATGATTTAGTCGCAACCAATCGGATTATTGTTAAAGGTACGTTAGAAACGTCTGTAGACTATGATCAAGCTCCAAAAAGAGATTTTTAGAAGCTTTCAGCAAGTCTTACAATCAAATGCAATTGTAATCAAAAAGAAAAGAGGTTAAAAAGCCTCTTTTCTTGTTATTCTTTTGCCAACTTGTAAGCAAACGGTTTACAAATTGTAACCATACTGACATATTTTTTTGAAGGTTTCTGTTCTATAATATAGTTGTGATAGAAAACAATATGGAGGATGATAGATGAGTAAGGACCATATTTATAAACTCTTAAGTCATTTTTATGGTTTGCTTGTCAATGATTTCCCAAAGACTGGTCTTGTTACCAAGGGAATCTATGAAGTTGAACAAGTCTATGAGGCGATTGAAAGCCTTCCTTCAGGACAAGAACATTTAATTCGATGTGAAATCCGTCAATTTTTAGCTACTCTGGACCAGGTCCAAAAAGGCTATCGAATTTCATTTACAAATGAAGAGACTAGAATATTGGAGAACCTTAAGGAAGAGGTTTGTCCCGTTTAAAAATTTCTCTAAAGAAGCAACCATTTTCCTCCTCAATTGCGAATTATTAATTGAGGAGGTTTTTTATGTATAATATCGTTTTTCAAGAATCAGGTCTCTTACCAAGAGAACGAATGGTTGCAGAAGGGGCAGACAAACTTAGTCATCAAGAATTACTTTCTATTCTTTTGCGAACGGGGAACAAATCAAAGAATGTTTATGAAATTTCTCAGGACCTTTTAGCAACTCTCAAGAGTCTGAAAGATCTTGGGAGTTTAAGTCTACAGGAATTACAAGAAATCCCTGGTATTGGAAAGGTAAAGGCGATTGAGCTGTTGGCGGCCATCGAACTTGGAAAAAGAGTACAGGCTGCAGAAGTCATAGAAACTGAGCAAATCATAAGTAGCCAAAAGCTTGCTCGTATGATGCAACAAGAAATAGGGCAAAAAAAACAGGAGCATCTCGTAGCACTCTATTTAAATACTCAAAAACCATATTATCCATCAACAGGTCATTTTTTATTGGAACGGTCGATCGAAGCATTGCTGAGCCTAGAGAGATTCTTCACTATGCTGTGAAGCATATGGCGACTTCCGTCATTCTCGTTCACAATCATCCTTCCGGTTTTATAAGACCTAGTAAGAATGACGATGGGGTCACACAACAGATGCTGGATGCTTGTAATTGCTTAGGAATCGTCTTTTTAGATCATTTGATTGTCTCTGCTGATGATTATTATAGCTATAGGGAAGAAACGGACCTCTTGGTCTAAAAGCGTATAGAAAGATAAAAAGAAGCGAGATGAATGATAGGATCACTCTCCTCGCTCCTTTTTTCGTTAGGAAACCTGGTTTCTTCTAGTCCAGTTTCTTGAATTGGCTCCGATTTAAGGATTATTTTTTCTCATAAAGTAGAGTAGAGTTTGTAACTCACTTGTTAGGTCTACATATTGAACGACGACATCCTTTTGGGACTGATAGATGAACAGGTGAAAAGCTTAATATTCCCTTGATGCCAGCTTCTACTAGTAGGCTTGCTACCTCTTGGGATTTAACACTCGGAACGGTTAAAATAGCCGTCTGAATATCCTGTCCAGCTAATTTTTTTCTTTTTAGACTTGAAATACCGAAAAATAGGAATCCCATCCTTGCTCTTAGTATCAACCAATTTCATGATCATCCGTATCGAAAGCCATAACGATTTTCATCTTATTCCGTTCATGGAAACGATAGTGGAGTAGAGCACTTCCCATATTTCCAATTCCTACAATCGCAACGTTGGTAATTGAATTATCATTCAAGAGGTCTGCAAAAAGTTCATCAACTTCTTGACATCGTAGCCGAAACCACGACGTCCTAACTCACCAAAGTAGGAGAAGTCACGACGAACAGTTGCAGAGTCAATCCCAATGGCTTCCGCAATTTGTTTGGAGTTGGCTCGTTCAATGTTTTTCTGCATTAAAGCGCTTGAAAAATGCGGTAATACAAGGAAAGCCGTTTTGCAGTGGCGCGAGGAATTGGATTATTCTTATCTTGTTTCACAATATCACAACCTTTCTAATCTATTTTTATAAAAAGTTTGTGAAAAAAATCAACTATCTCTAATAAAAAAACACCAATATTTGGTGTTTTATATGTATTTATGAAAGTTTACTCTTTTTCATGGAGCTGAAAAAGGCAACGATAAAGGTCGCCAATTTCCCCATAAAAAGGGAAGAGGAAGACCTTGGTAAGTCAGTGAGTTTACTTGATAAGAATCAGAAAGAGAGACGCAACCAGAGAAGGCTATGAGACAGGAGTCTAAGTTCTCAAAGGATACCTGACGTTGAACCTGGTAGGCATCTAGTTAGGTTAGGGTCATCATTCCCTTTACCCTTAGTTTTCAATTTTTTCAAAGATCTCACGTTCTACTAGACTATCCATTAGGAAGTAGAATTTTTGTTGGATGATTTTGTTTTCTGGATTTTTTAAAAATGTTAACCAAACGAAGACCGGATTTATCCGTGATATTGATCTTAAATCCTGTAAGGTCCTTATTGAAGATAATCTTTAATTTAAAGCCATCTCCACTATTTGGTACAGCTTCCAAAAGACGATTTAATTCGTAGTTTCCTACCTTAGTGACAGAAAAGGTGTTATCACGCAGAGTATATTTCTTAATGTTTGGATGAATTGCGTAGGTATAGTCGCAGTTCGTCAATGAGACAGATGTTTCAAATGCCATGTAGTTCTCCTAATAGTTGATGAATTGTTTTAATAAAGCTCGTTACTTCGTCAGAAGTATTGAATTCGGAAAAGCTAATCCGAATAGATTCTTTCAAGCGAGGGGACTCAGACCCCATAATAAGCTGCTAGGACATGGCTGGGTTGCACGGTCCCAGCAGTACAAGCAGAGCCTGTAGAAATTGAGATGCCAGCAAGATCCAAACGAAGTAAAAGGATATCGTTGCTCACAGCTGGAAAGCCAATGTTTAATACATGAGGAAGCTTATGGTCAGACCCATTTAGATAATAGTTCAAATCGCCCAAGCCATCTATGAGTTGGTCAGAAAGATTTTTTATGGACTGATAATGGGAGTCCATCTGTTCGCAGGCTTCTTTAAGGGCTTGAGCCATTCCTATAATCGAAACAAGATTTTCGGTACTGGCCCGATGTTTCCCCTCTTGATCACCTCCGTGGAGAAGGTTAAAGAAGTTTGGAGTCTTTGCGTAGAGAAAGCCAACACCCTTTGGTCCATGAAATTTATGAGCTGAAGCACTTAGGAAATCAATGCCTAGTTCATCTGGAGCGACTGAAATCTTTTCCAATTGCTTGTACAGCATCGACATGATAGGCCGCAGGATGATCTTGTAAGAGGTCAGCAATTTCCTTAATAGGTAATAAATCACCTGTTTCATTATTAGCGAACATAGTAGAAACGAGGATGGTATCCGGACGAAGAGCTGCCTGAATATCTTCAGGGCGGATTGTCTGGTTTACTGGTTGGATGACCGTGACTTCAAAACCAAACTGGTCTACTAAATAGTCAATTGGCTCAAGAACAGCGTGGTGCTCAATGGCAGTTGTAATAATATGCTTCCCTTTGTCCTGATGTTTGAGACAGTATCCTTTGATCACAGTATTATTGCTTTCAGTTCCACCAGAAGTAAAGGTAATTTGATCGCTTTTTGGTATGTAAGCAACTAGCTATAGTTTGGCGAGCATCTCTGAGGAGCTTTTTCGCCTCGCGTCCATGCGCATGCAGACTGGATGGGTTACCAAATACAGTTCCCATGGTTTGGGTCATTGCTTCAATAACACTAGGGCTGAGAGGGCTAGTCGCCGCATTGTCAAAATAAATCACACCATCACCTTATTTCTTGTGGTAAGCAAAGAGTGGGCTGACCGGTTTTTTCTCCTGGATCCGTACCAAGGCATCTCCAAGTAATTCACTTGCTGTGATGTACTTAACATTCTTTGGTTTTTGTTCCTTGGTTGCTACAGAATCTGTAACGAGGATTTCTTTGATTGGAGATTGATCCAGTAATGTTGCAGCTCCGTTGACAAATAAGCCGTGACTGGATACAGCATATATTTCTGTTGCCCCTTCACGTTCCACAATTTTTTTGAAGCTTCTGAAAAAGGTTTTTTTCCTGTATTAAGAATATCATCGATTAAAATAGCTTTCTTTCCAGCTACATCTCCAATAATATACCCTTGATCCCGACTAGCATCATCTTGAGCATAATCGATGATAGCAATTGGAGCATCTAAATATTCAGCAAGATTGCGAGCTCGTTTGACGCCAGAGTTTTTAGGGCTGACCACAACTACATCAGGACCAGTCAAACCATGCTCTATGTAATGTTCAGCAAAAAGAGGAATTGTAAACAAGTTATCCACTGGAATATCGAAGAAACCTTGGACCTGAACAGCGTGTAGATCCAAAGTAACGACACGGTCTACCCCAGCTTTTACCAACATATTAGCCACCAATTTAGCTGTAATTGGTTCGCGTGGAGCAGCAGTTCGGTCTTGGCGAGCATATCCGAAGTATGGTAGGACAACGTTGACAGTGTGAGCACTTGCTCGTTGGCAGGCATCTACCATAATCAGCAATTCCATCAGATGATTGTTTACTGGAAAGCTAGTAGATTGGATAATATAAATATCGTATCCACGAACACTTTCCTCAATATTGATTTGGATTTCACCGTCTGAAAATTGACGTGAGGAAAGTTTCCCAAGAGGGATACCAGCAACATCAGCAATCTTTTGTGCAATTTCTTGATTAGAGTTGAGAGCGAAGAGCTTCATATTGTTTTTTTCTGACATGTGTATGTTCCTCATTTAGATATTTTTGATCTCAGCCCTATTTTTAGCAAAAAAATATCAATAATTTCAGCTATTTTGCTAAACTTTGAGCTAATCTTGCAACTTTACTTTTAGCTGGCTTCCATTCAATGCCGTTTTCCTTTATAAATTTGTGAAAATAGATTTCATCAGAAGCATCCTCAACTTCCATTTCAAGCTCATAATCTTCTTGCGAGTTATAACGGCTACGATCAAAGGCTAAGAGGCCATTTTCAATTCTTTTTTCCCGTCTCTCTGTCTCTAAACTTCCCCAAACAACTAAGTCTTTTACGGGAATGTTATGTTTGATAAGGTAGTCATGAATCTCGCCTTTTGGAAGCTGATCTTGTGTTAAAAATTGATTGACTTGTGCTTGACTAAGAGATTGATTGTACTCAAAGTGGCCAGCATCTTGAGGAACCTTGAGGGTTAGCTCAGCTTTTTTTCAGGCAGAATACGGATCCGTAAGGCCATTTTTGAGGTCATGGATAGCATGAGTAGGTGTATCGATATAGTGATTGGTTTGGTAGATGACTGCTTGGCCTTCGAAAAAGGGTTCCAAGGCCAGGTATTCTTCCTTGGTCAATAAGGTCTTAAATTCGATTTCTAAATGGTTCATGCTCTCTTCCTTTTCTTTCGTTTAGATGCATTTTATGATATAATAATAGCTGTGTTTATTTTATACAAAAAACTTTGAGATGACAAGGTGATTCAATGGCGATTGATTGGGAAAATTTTTTAGACCCCTATATCCAAGCAGTTGGGGAGCTGAAGATTAAGCTACGTGGAATACGGAAGCAGTATCATAAGCAACAAAAGCATTCCCCAATTGAATTTGTAACTGGTCGTGTAAAGCCGATTGAGAGCATTATCGAGAAGATGGAGCGTAGAAGTATTTCTGAAGAGAACCTAGCACAGGACATGCAGGACATCGCAGGTTTACGGATCATGGTTCAATTTGTCGATGACGTAGACGAGGTCTTGGAAGTTTTGCGGAAACGATTGGATATGCGCGTGGTACAGGAACGAGATTATATTCGGCATAGAAAGTCGAGTGGTTATCGGAGCTATCACGTAGTGGTGGAGTATCCTGTAGATACCATTAGTGGCAATGAGACCATTCTAGCAGAAATTCAGATTCGGACTCTCTCTATGAATTTCTGGGCCACCATTGAACACTCATTAAATTACAAATATAAAGGAGATTTTCCAGACGAGATCAAGAAACGGCTTGAAATCACAGCAAATTTGGCTTACCAACTGGATGAGGAAATGGGAGCTATTCGTGATGCCATTCAGGAGGCACAAGCCCTATATGATCCGGTGCATCGTAAGTTAAACGATGGTGTTGGAAATAGTGATGATACAGATGAGGACTACAGGTAAAAAGGTTTCGATTATTCGAAATCGGAAACGCCAGAGTGAAGAGGTTTTTTTCAACAACTTCGCTACAAATTGAAAAAAAGAATAATTTTATTTTTAACTGAGAAGCATCCAGATATTGTCATCTCCATTGGGGGAGATGGCATGTTGCTATCTGCCTTCCATAAATATGAGACCCAATTAGATCGTGTGCGATTTGTCGGCGTTCACACAGGACATTTAGGATTTTATACAGACTATTTAGATGATGAGATTGACAAGTTGGTAGAAAATCTCAAGTATGATAAAGGTGCTAAAGTTTCATATCCTATCTTAAATGTGAAAGTCACTTTTTGAGAATGGAGAAACCAAGATAATGCGGGCCCTAAATGAGGCAACCATCAAACGAAGTGATCGAACTATGGTGGCAGACATGACCATCAATGGGGTCCATTTTGAGCGCTTCCGTGGAGATGGTATTACGGTATCGACTCCGACAGGAAGCACGGCCTACAATAAGTCTCTGGGGGGAGCAGTTCTTCATCCGACCATTGAGGCCTTACAGATTGCTGAAATTGCCAGTCTGAACAATCGTGTGTATCGAACTTTGGGATCGTCAATTATCGTTCCTAAGAAAGACAAGATAGAGATCACTCCAACTCGGCCAGGCTTCCATATTCTCTCTGTCGATAATTCAACCTATTCTTATCGAAATATCGCGCATATTGAATACCAGATTGATAACCACAAGATCAATTTCGTAGCGAGCCCTAGTCACACTAGTTTTCTGGAATCGGGTTAAGGATGCCTTTATCGGAGATATTGACGAATGAGGTTTGAGTTTATCGCTGACGAACATGTCAAGGTTAAAACCTTTCTGAAGAAGCACCAAATCTCCAAAGGGCTCTTAGCTAAAAATTAAGTTTTGCGGGGGTCAAATCCCTAGTCAATGGGGTCGAACAAAATGCCATTTACCTCCTTGATATTGGAGACAAGGTCTCCATTGATATCCCTTCTGAGATCGGCTATGAAGGCTTGGAAGCAATCGATCGTAATTTAGATATCCTATATGAAGACGATCACTTTTTAGTGATAAACAAACCCCATGGTGTGGCTTCGATTCCTAGTGTTCTTCATTCTAATACCATTGCGAATTTTGTGAAGGGCTATTATGTCCGTCAAAATTATGAAAATCAATTGGTTCACATTGTAACCCCGCTTGGATAAGGATACCAGTGGAATTATGCTTTTTTTGCTAAGCATGGGTATGCCCATGCTCGCTTGGATAAACAACTGCAAGCTAAGACCATTCAAAAACGCTATTATGCACTGGTTAAGGGAGAAGGCCGTCTGGAAGATGAGGGTGACATCATTGCACCCATTGCGCGTGATGAGGATTCGATTATCACTCGCAGGGTAGCCAAGGGTGGCAAGTACGCCCACACTAGCTATCGGGTTGTTCAACAGTTTGGTGATACCTATCTAGTCGATATCCAGTTGCATACAGGGAGAACTCATCAAATCCGGGTCCACTTCTCTCATATAGGTTTTCCTCTTTTAGGGGATGATCTCTATGGGGGTGCGATGGAAGAAGGAATTGATCGTCAAGCCCTACATTGTCATTCCTTGGTTTTCTATCATCCTTTTTTAGAAAAAGAGCTTCGGATTGAATGTTCTTTACCGGATGATTTTAACCAAGTCTTACAACAGTTATCAAATAATTAATTTTTTTCAAAGGAGAAACTCATGGAAGTTTTCGAAAGTCTCAAAGCCAACCTTGTTGGTAAGAATGCTCGTATTGTGTTACCAGAAGGTGAAGAACCACGTATTCTTCAAGCGGCTAAACGGATTGTGAATGAAACAGAAGTTACCCCTATATTACTAGGGAATCCAGATAAAATCAGCATCTATCTTGAAATTGAAGGCATCTTAGAGGGCTATGAAGTGATTGATCCAAAAGCTTACCCTCAGTTTGAAGAGATGGTGGCTTCTTTGGTAGAGCGTCGTAATGGAAAAATGACAGAAGAAGAAGCGCGTCAAGTTTTAACTGAAGATGTCAACTACTTTGGTGTTATGTTAGTCCACATGGGAATTGTTGATGGAATGGTCTCAGGTGCTATTCACTCGACTGCAGCAACAGTTCGTCCTGCTCTTCAAATCATTAAGACTCGTCCAAATGTCAAACGGACTTCTGGTGCTTTCCTCATGGTTCGTGGATCTGAACGTTACTTGTTTGGAGACTGTGCTATTAACATCAATCCAGATGCTGAAGGCTTGGCTGAAATTGCCATCAACTCTGCCATTACTGCTAAGATGTTTGGAATCGATCCAAAAATCGCCATGTTGAGCTATTCAACAAAAGGTTCAGGCTTCGGTGAAAGTGTTGATAAGGTAGTTGAAGCAACAAAACTTGCTCATGAGTTGCGCCCAGACCTCGAAATTGATGGAGAATTACAATTTGACGCAGCCTTTGTACCAGCAACTGCAGCTCTAAAAGCTCCAGAAAGCAAGGTGGCTGGACAAGCCAATGTCTTTATCTTCCCAGGTATTGAAGCTGGTAACATCGGTTACAAGATGGCAGAGCGCCTTGGCGACTTTTGCAAAAGAGTCGGTCCAGTATTGCAAGGATTGAACAAGCCAGTGAATGACCTCTCTCGTGGATGTAATGCTGATGATGTCTTTAAATTGACCTTGATTACAGCTGCTCAAGCGGTAGAACAATAAGAATCTAGTTAGGCTCAGGAACCACCTGAGTCTTTTTCTGTTTAAAACAGAATTTCTTATTCCTGTATCATTCTATGGTATACTAAGAACATGTTAGATTTAAAAGACTATGGGATTACCATGTGGGAGGAGAATAAAATTGTTTCCTTTCGTGAAAAATTACTGGCTTGGTATGATGCCAAGAAACGGGATCTTCCATGGAGAAAAACTCAGGATCCTTATAAAATTTGGATTTCAGAAATTATGCTTCAGCAGACACGGGTAGATACTGTTATTCCCTATTATGAGCGCTTTTTAGACTGGTTTCCGACGATTGCTGATCTAGCTCAGGCTCCTGAAGAAAAGCTCTTGAAAGCTTGGGAAGGTTTGGGCTATTACTCACGGGTCCGCAACATGCAGACAGCTGCACAGCAAATCATGGAGAGCCATGGAGGTATTTTCCCATCAAGCTATGAGGCTATCTCTAAACTCAAGGGTATTGGGTCCGTATACAGCTGGTGCCATTGCGAGTATTGCTTTTGGTTTGCAAGAGCCAGCAGTGGATGGCAATGTCATGCGTGTTCTAGCCCGCTTATTTGAGGTGGACTACGATATCGGAGTCCCGACCAATCGTAAGATTTTTCAAGCGATGATGGAGTTCTTGATTGATCCGGACCGTCCTGGTGACTTCAATCAAGCCTTGATGGATTTGGGATCAGATATTGAATCTCCGGTTAATCCCACGACCAGAAGACAGTCCTGTTAAGGAGTTTAGTGGAGCCTACAAAAACGGGACCATGGATCGTTATCCCATTAAGGCTCCTAAGAAGAAACCTGTACCAGTCTATTTAACAGCCTTTATTATCATGGATAACCAAGGACGTTACTTGCTGGAGAAAAAAATGAGCGAGAAGGACTATTGTCAGGCTTTTTGGCATTTTTCCTTTGATTGAAGTAGATAGCCTATCGGAGAACCTAGGGCAATTGTCTCTACTGGATGGGACAGAGGGCATGCAGTAGACAACCCAGAAATTCTTTCCTTTGAACAGGACTATGACTTTGGCCATTGATTGGCAGGGACAGGTCTTATCCTATTGTCCAGCATGTCTTTTTCACATCGCAAGTGGCAGGTTCAACTTCGTTACGGTCTGGTAAAAGAAGGAGAGCAAGAATCAAGTGAATCGACTGTTTGGTTAAGACCTAAAGAATTTTTCGGATTATCCTTTTGCTAAAACCCCAGCAAAAGATTTGGACGACTTTTACTGAAAATGAAAAATTAGCTAGAGATCATTCTCTAGCTAATTTTTTATAGATGAGCGAATGCTTTGATTTCTTCTTCCGACATAGATGAGTCGCAGCGAACAGTAACTTCACCGGCTTCGACATGTAGAAATCCAGGAACAGTTGGAATACCATAGGTAGAACGGAAGGTTTGTAAAGCATCCAGTTGATTTGGTTCTTCACTATTAATGAAGTAGATATGAGCTTTTAGTTTCAGCTACGACAGTTGCTAATTTAGCGACGAACTTTCGGCAATATGGGCAAGTCTTGCGTCCAATAAAGAAGGTTGCTGTTTCTTTTTGTCGATGGCTTCTTGCGCACGCGAAACAGTGGTTACTTCAAGATCTTTTAATATCTTCTAAAAATTGTTCCATGAGATTACCTCGCTTTCTTATAAATCTAGTATGCCATAAAGGACGAAAAATTGCTGTATTTTGATACGAAAAAAGATGAGATTGCTTGATCTCATCTTTTAATTGTTTATTTTACAAAGGCATTGATTTCAGCTTCGATATTAGCAATCTTAGCTTGTGAATCTTCGTTGCTTTCTCCAACAACGGCAATGTAGAACTTGATTTTTTTGGTTCAGTACCGGAAGGGACGAACTGCAATCCAAGAACCATCAGCAAGTGTGTATTTCAAGACATCACTTGGAGGAGTCGTTAAGGCTGTTACAGTACCATCAGCGCAGTGGATGTTTGTGCTTTTAAAGTCTTCTACGACTGTGATTTCTGTTGCGTTCCATTCTTTTGGACCATTTTCACGGAATTTCGCCATAATAGCTTTGATTTGCTCAGCACCGTCAACACCAGAAAGAGTAACAGAGATTGTTTTTTTCAGCATAGTAGCCGTACTCTTTGTAGATTTCTTCGATACCGTCAGCAAGAGTCAAACCACGAGAGCGGTAGTAGGTCGCAAGTTCAGCTACGACAAGGACAGCTTGGATGGCATCTTTATCACGTACGAATGGTTTGATCAAGTAACCAAAGCTTTCTTCAAATCCCCATCATGTAGGTGTGATTGTGTTTTTTTCTTCGAATTCTTGGATTTTTTTCAGCGATAAATTTGAAACCAGTCAAGACGTTGAACATAGTTGCGCCGTAGCTTTTCAGCGATCTTAGTTACCAAGTCAGTGGATACGATTGATTTACATAGTGCTGCGTTTTTCTGGAAGGGTTCCAGCATTTTTGTGAGCTTCCAAGATGTACTTAGCCATGATAGCACCGATTTGGTTACCTGAGAGGTTGAGATAGCTACCGTCTTTTTGAAGGACTTCAACACCGACACGGTCAGCGTCAGGGTCAGTTGCGACAAGAACATCAGCGCCTACTTGACGACCAAGTTCTTCAGCAAGGGCAAAGGCTGCTTGGCTTTCTGGATTTGGAGATTTAACTGTTGAGAAGTCTGGGTCTGGAGTTGCTTGCGCTTCGACAACTTGAACAGAGTCAAATCCTGCTTGGGCAAGAGCACGACGAGCCAACATTTCACCAGTACCGTGAAGTGGTGTGTAGACAATCTTCATGTCTTTACCAAATTCTTCAATTAAGGCAGGGTTGATGTTAACGTCCTTAACTTCTTTGAGGTATTCCACATCGACAGCTTCGCCGATGACTTCAATCAAGCCAGAAGCTTTTTCAGCTTCCACATCCGCAACTTCTACAGTAAATGGATTTTCAATCGCACGGATGTAAGTTGTTAAAGCGTCCGCATCGTGTGGAGGCATTTGGCCACCATCTTCACCATAAACCTTATAACCATTAAATGGAGCAGGGTTGTGGCTGGCAGTAATCATGATACCTGCAAAGCAGTTGAGGTGACGAACAGCAAATGAAAGTTCTGGAGTTGGACGGAGACTTTCAAAGACATATGATTTAATACCGTGTTTTGCAAGAACTGCTGCTGATTCAAAGGCAAATTCTGGAGAGAAGTGACGGCTATCGTAAGCGATGGCTACACCACGTTCTTTTTCATTTCCACCTTTAGATTCGATCAAACGAGCCAAACCTTCAGTTGCTTGGCGAACTACATAGATGTTAATACGGTTAGTCCCCGCACCAATCAATCCGCGCATACCAGCAGTACCGAATTCAAGGTTTGTGTAGAAGGCATCTTCTTTGGTTTTTTCATCCATGTTTTCCAAATCACGACGAAGGTAATCTGGTAGGTCAGCGAAATCAGCCCATTTTTGGAAGTTTTCTTGATAAGTCATAGTGCAACTCCTTATTTCTATAAATTAATCGCTTACATTATAGCATTTTTTTTCTGAAAAAACTAGATTCAATAGCAATTGTTTTCAAATTTATATGGTAATGCACTAAAAATTAAAAAAACACTTTCTTTTTAGAAAGTGTGATAAAACTGAGGTCTTATAAGGATTTTTTTACTTTTGAGAGAGGTGGAACAATAGCTAGAGTTAGAATAACTGTGGCTAGTACTTCAATCAAAGAGTTAGTGGTTAAGACAGCTCCCAAGAAGGCTTGGATGCCACCAGGATAATTTTTGCAAAGAAAAATAAAGATACCTGAAAGAACAAAAGAAGGTATTGGTCATAGACCCAGTCGTAGCTGACTATCATGAGCCCAGTTTTATTGTGAATGAACTTGTAAACAAAATAAGGAGTAATCCCAATGAGAATGCGAGGAACAAGTACGATAATGAGAGAGTAGAGGTTCCCTTTTTCAACAAAGGGACTGAATAAATAACTACTTGGTAGTTGAACGATCGTATTGATGGTTAGGCTGAAGAGCCCCATCAAGAGTCCGAGAATACCACCGATGCGAGGCCCGTAAAGAATAGATGCAATAACGACTGGAATATGGACGAAGGTCGGCGGGATTAGAAAAGGGAAGAATTGGAAGATCATGGTTGATGTGTAGTGAATGGTTACCATGATCGCAAAAAAGATAGAGATCTGTGCAATAGATGAAGAAGATTTTCTCATGTAAGGGACTCCTGTATTGTAGTAAGAATGATTTCAATGGTAGCTAAGGCACCTGCTCCTTGATCCCCGCAGGCTAATAATGCTTCTCGTGGAGGGATTATCTGGTAGCCGTAGCTTTTTAAGGTTTCGATATTGTTTTGTGTAGCGGGATGCTCCAACATCTTGGTATTCATAGCGGGTGCTAGGATTTTTTTAACATTTGTTGGTAGGGCCAAAGCAGTACTAGTAACGATATTATCTGCGAAACCATGGGCTAATTTTGCAATGGTGTTGGCACTAGCTGGAGCGACTAGAAAGAGATCAGCTTGTTTCCCTAAATCAATGTGTTGGATTTGGTCTGGTGTCTCTTCTGCCATCAGGTCCACTAGGACAGATTGTTTGGAGAGGGATTGGAGAGTCAAGGGGGTGATAAAAGCTGTGGCTGCTGGAGTCATGAGAACCTTCACCTGGTGACCGAGCTTGGTCAATTGACTGGTGATGTCTGCCGCCTTATAGGCAGAAATACTCCCTGTTACAGCTAGTAGAATATTGGCCATAGGTTTTATCCTTTATTGATAATGTAATTATAAATTTTTTTGTGCGATTTCTGCCTTGGTTTCAGCTACTTGAACATCTTGTTCACTGATCAAGTATGCACGATGCTTTCCATCTTGGATATCTCTCAAGTCATTGGCCACAATTATTTCTGCCTGATTTTTTTCAAGGCTAGCACGAGCAACTGATAGTAGTTGATCCTGGGCTACATCAACTAGGAGTTTAAAACCAATCAAGCGAATCTCAGGATTCCAAATTTTTTTACCAGGGAAATCAACTTAGGATTTTTCTTTAAAAAAAGAACTTGGTAGTCGTCGTCTGAAGAGATTTTTGACTCTTGATTCGCGCAATGAAGAAATTGTTCTAGATTACTGGCTCCTTTTATAGCTTCAAATCCAGTCATATAGATGGGGCTATAATCTGAAACCGCCATGGCATGGATGAGAACTTGGTGTTTGGTAGTTTGTTCCTTTAGAACTAGCTGAAGTTCTGCGACGTTTGCCGTTAGAAACGTTGTTAAAAGGGGGTGCTTTTTTGGACGAACAGCCGTTGGGCTAGTAACTAGCGTCACAGGGAAGCCAGCGTCAAGAAACCGCTCAGCGATCATTTTTTTCCTAATTGACCAGTAGAATGATTGGTTATAGAGCGAACTTGATCGATTTTTTCACTGGTTCCACCAGAAGTAATCAAAATATTCATAGGCTTATTTTACAAGAATTTTATATTTAAGTAAAGCGAGGAATACAGAAGCTTGTACTGCCCTTCTAGTCTAAAAATTCATGAAGAAAGAAGGCTTACAAGAATCCTATAGCTATTTCATATAAATTCTAATAGGAAAATAGAATAGGGTCGCTTTCCCTTTAAGAGAATAGGCAAAAGACGAACAAAGGCTTCTGAATATCAAAAAATGGATTATAAATTGAAGAAAATTCTGTATAATAGTTGTATGAAATAGTAAGGAGATTTAGATGAAGACAGATATCGAAATCGCACAAAGTGTTGAATTGAAACCTATCACAGATGTGGTAGAGAAATTGGGGATTGACTTCAATGACCTTGAACTTTATGGGAAGTACAAGGCGAAATTAACCTTTGATAAGATCCAAGCGGTTCAAAAGGAAGAGCCAGGAAAACTTATCTTGGTGACAGCTATTAATCCGACTCCAGCAGGTGAAGGGAAGTCTACCATCACTATTGGTTTGGCAGATGCTTTAAATAAAATCGGGAAACAAACGATGATTGCCATTCGTGAACCTTCCTTAGGTCCAGTAATGGGGATTAAAGGGGGAGCAGCAGGTGGAGGCTATGCCCAAGTTCTCCCTATGGAGGATATCAACCTTCATTTCACGGGTGACATGCATGCCATTACGACAGCCAACAATGCTCTTTCAGCTTTAATCGACAATCATTTGCATCAAGGAAATGAGCTAGGCATCGACCAACGTCGGATTATCTGGAAACGGGTAGTGGACCTGAATGACCGTGCTTTGCGTCATGTTTCTGTCGGTCTCGGTGGCCCTCTTAACGGGATCCCTCGTGAAGATGGGTTTGATATCACTGTTGCTTCTGAGATTATGGCCATCCTTTGCTTGGCGACAGATATTGAAGACTTGAAACGCCGTTTGGCTAATATTGTCATCGGTTACCGCTATGATCGTAGTCCAGTTTATGTCCGCGATTTAGAAGTGGAAGGGGCACTTGCCTTGATCCTGAAAGATGCGATCAAGCCAAACTTGGTTCAAACCATCTATGGAACTCCAGCCTTTGTTCATGGGGGACCTTTTGCTAATATTGCCCATGGATGTAATTCTGTTTTAGCTACCTCAACCGCTCTTCGTTTAGCCGATTACGTAGTGACAGAAGCAGGTTTTGGGGCGGATTTAGGAGCTGAAAAATTCTTGGATATCAAAACACCAAATCTTCCTGTTAGCCCATCTGCCGTGGTGATTGTCGCAACGATTCGTGCTTTGAAGATGAATGGTGGAGTTGCCAAAGATGCTCTTTCTGAAGAAAATGTAGAAGCTGTTCGTTCAGGTTTTGCTAACTTGGAGCGCCACGTGGAAAATATGCGTAAATTCGGAGTTCCTGTAGTAGTGGCTATTAATGAATTTATAACAGATACAGAAGCTGAAATTGCAGCTCTGAAAGAACTCTGTGCTTCTATTCAAGTTCCTGTTGAATTGGCGAGCGTTTGGGCTGATGGTGCTGATGGAGGGTTGGCCCTAGCAGAAACAGTAGTGGAGACACTTGAAACAAGTCCAGCCAACTACTCTCGTCTTTATGATAATGACCTTTCTGTTGAAGAAAAGATCACTAAGATTGCCCAAGAAATTTACCGTGCAGACAATGTTGTCTTTGAGAAAAAAGCCAAAACTCAGATTGCTCAAATCGTGAAAAATGGTTGGGATAAGTTACCTGTTTGTATGGCTAAGACCCAATATAGTTTTTCAGATGATCCAAGTCTCCTCGGGGCGCCAACTGGTTTTGACATTACCATTCGCGAATTGGTACCTAAGACTGGCGCAGGCTTCATTGTCGCTTTGACAGGTGAAGTGATGACCATGCCGGGATTACCAAAACGTCCTGCTGCTTTGAACATGGATGTAGCAGAAGATGGTACTGCTTTAGGCTTGTTCTAATAACAGTATATAGAGGTTGGCTGACAACCTCTATTTTTGTGTTTTGAGGTATAATAGAGAGATAGAAAGCGAGAAGAACATGCTGAAGATAAGACCAGTCACTCTTAAAGATGCTCCTGAACTTGTCAGGATTTATGCCCCTTATGTTGAGAAAACAGCCATCACTTTTGAATACCAGGTTCCGACGATTGAGGAATTTGAAGGGCGTATCGAAAAGACTCTTCAACGTTTTCCCTATTTGGTAGCCGAAGTAGATGGTCAAGTCCTTGCTTATGCCTATGCCTCAACCTATTATGATCGATCAGCATATGATTGGGCGGTGGAAGTATCCGTCTATGTGGATCAAGATTATCACGGGCAAAGACTGGGTACTCGTTTGTATGAGGCGTTAGAGTCGGAGTTGGAGGCGCGTGGTTATTTACGTTTTTTAGCTTGCATCGCCCTACCAAATCCAGCTAGTATTGCCCTTCATGAAAAGCGGGGCTATGTTCAAGTCGCTCATTTCCCAAAGATTGGGTATAAGTTCAACAAATGGCATGATATTGTCTGGATGCAAAAGACCTTAGATGGTCCTGTCAGAAATATACAGTAGATGCCCATAAATCTAAAATTGCAATGGCTCATTATCCTTGCCTTTTGCATATGCAAAAATGATGCTAATAAAATCACTGGGAGAGACCAGAAAGTTTGTAGTAGTCTCCCATACATGAAAGGAACCTATATGACTCAAGTAACCAGTGCTAGATTACTGCCCCAAAATCCTTCAAGATGGACTAAAATTCTTCTCAATCGCAAGGTACCTATTTTCCTATTTTTCCTACTAGAGATGGCCTTTCTAGTCTTTTCTTACCTCAGCTTACAGGACTATTTCCCATCCATCATCTTATGGGAGCACTTGTTGAGTGTTATTACTTTCTTTTATCTGCTCAATCGTTCCATGGATTCTCGTTCAAAATTATCCTGGCTGATTATCATTGCTCTTTTTTTCCAATTTTTGGGACAGCCTTGCTTTTACTTTTTCGATAGCAGATTTGGGTGTGAGACGATTAAAGAAACGACTTGAAGACGCTACCGTACAAGCTTCTGAATATTTAAGCACTGATTTAGGAGTTGAAGATTATTTGTCACAGAGTGATCGTCAATTACAAAAGTTAGCCTATTTTTCTGGAGCATAGTCCTGCTCAGTTTCCTATCTATAAAAAAACACCGAGGTTACTTATTTTTCCGCTCGGAGATGACATGCTTCTGGCCTTGGTGGAGGATTTGAAAAAAAGGCGGAGCGTTATATTTTTCATGGAGTATTTCATCATTGACGAAGGGATTATGTGGGGTGAGATTTTTAGCTATTTTGGAGGAAAAGGCCAAGGCAGGCCTGGACGTTCGTGTCATGTTTGATGGGATGAATGAGATGACCACCTTGTCCTATGATTATATTGAGCGCTTGCACAAGGTTGGTATTAAAGCTCAAGCCTTCTCACCAGTCAAGCCCATCCTATCAACCTATTACAATTACCGAGACCATCGGAAGATTACTGTGATTGATGGTCAAATTGCTTATACTGGTGGTGTAAATATCGCTGATGAGTATGTCAATAAACGAGAACGCTTTGGTCATTGGAAGGATACAGCCCTTCGCCTAGATGGTTCAGCTGTTCAAACGCTGAAAGCTCTATTTTTTTGACCATGTGGACGGTGACTGGAGTAGAAGACAAGACGGATATGGAGCACTATCTACAAGAAAAAAACCTCAAAAAAGAAAGAGTCAGGGTTTGGTTCTCCCTTATGCCAATTCACCTTTGACCTACCACAAGGTTGCAGAAAATGTTTATTTACATCTTCTGAATACATCTACAGATTATGTCTATATCATGACGCCATATCTAATCTTGGATGACGAATTGGTTAGAGCTATGACTTTCGCGGCCAAACGAGGAGTAGATGTTCGGATCATCATGCCAGGGATTCCGGATAAACAATATGCTTTTGATATTGCGACGACCTATTTTAAAGTGCTCTTGGATGCTGGTGTCCGTATTTTCCGCTATACCCCGGGTTTTGTCCACGCAAAAGTTTATGTTTCTGATGCCAAACAAGCTGTAGTAGGGACTATTAACACAGACTACCGAAGCCTTTTATCAAAATTTTGAAGATGGCATTTATCTTTATAAGAATACAGAAGTGCTTAAGATTGAACAAGATTTTGAGAGAACCCAGGCTCTCTCAGATGAAGTGACATTGGAAAGTTTATCAAAAATGCCTATAGCACATCGTCTAGGTACCTATCTCTTTTCTCTGATTGGACCTCTGATGTAAAAGGAGTAATCATATGGATACAAAAATTCTTTTGAAACTGTTAGAAGACTAGGCTGATCCAGCGAAAGTCCCAGCTATGGAAGCTTATATGAAAAATAATTTCAGCTTTCTTGGCGTTCAAAAACCAATTCTCAAAAAGATTGAAAGAGATTTTTTTAAGCCTTTCATAAAGGATCCAATTGATTGGGCTTTTGTGGAAGAGTGTTGGCAGCAACCTTACCGTGAGTTTCAATATATTGCTATGGATTATCTGGATAAAAAGAAGAAAGAGCTTAGACCTGATGATTTTCCAAAGCTGAAACAGTTAGCTCAGACCAAGTCCTGGTGGGATAGTATTGATCAGTCGGACCGCATCATAGGAGAGATTACTTTCACCTATCCAGAAACCAAGCAGGTTATGCTGGATTGGAGTAAGGATCAGGACTTTTGCTTGAGGCGGATTGTTATTAATCACCAGCTTATGAGGAAAGAAAAAACAGATACGGATTTGTTAGAAAAAGTGATCCTCAATAATCTAGGTCAAAACGAGTTTTTTATAAATAAGGCGATTGGCTGGAGCTTACGCAACTATTCTAAGGTCAATCCAGATTGGGTAGGGGCCTTTATCGACCGATATCGAGATCAATTGTCTCCTTTGAGCATTCGAGAAGGAAGCAAATACCTACCCTCTTGACAGCTTGTGGACGTTCATGGTACACTAAGTTTATGCGATGAGTCGATTGGCTCTTAGGAGCCTTTTGCGCTGAGGAGGTCTACATTTAATTGTAACGCAGGAGCGGACCTTGAACAGTTGTGTGAACCGGCTGTTCTCATCGAAAGATGCCTCGAATCCCTTACCATGTGGTAAGGGATTTTTTTTGTTTCTTAGTTGAGGAGCTCATCGATTAGATTGCCTATCTAGTCTGTTGTCCTATAAAATCTTCTGAAAAAGAAGAGACTCCCATAGTAAATTTGCTCTTATTTCGTCGCAGTGGTATAATGGGTGAAAAGATATAGCGCTGTCTTTCATATCAACCATGGAAAGGAGATGTCTATGGAAGTTGAACAAAATCAGTCAACAACTAGGTGGTCGCAAGAAAAATCCCAGCGAATTAGTGAGCTAGAAAATTCAAAAGAGTATCAAGACCGACTGTTTTTAATGAAGGAACAGATGAAGAGCAATCTTCATTGGAGGGCCGTCACCATTCTTGGTATTATTTTAGCTGTTCTATCTTTCCTACTTTTGAGATTTCGAGCGGTTATTATCATTCTTCCTGCTCTAGTTTTCTATTATTTACCTCAATACAACAAAAGGAAGGCTTTATTCGGGGATAATGTTCGCTCCAATGACGAGATCTATATTAATGATTTTCTCTGTCCTATTCTGAAAGAAGTTTTTCCTCAAGCAGAGTTAACTTTGACTGCAAACTATGCTATGGATGCCTTACAGGTTGTTAGTCCTCGGTCGACCAAGTTTAATCTCTTTAATCAACTGTCTTTCCATGATGAAAGAAATCTCACAGTCGCCAACCTTTATGGTCACCATACAGAGACCAGGTATGAAACAGACTCAAATGGGCATACCAGAACTGTCCAAGAAGAAGTGACGGATTTCGTTGGCCAACTCTTTTCTCTGAAGGCACCTAGTCCCTTCCCAGGGCATATGCGGGTGGTTCCGACCAAGAAATCCTTCTTTTTCAAAAGAGAAGTCAAAGGAGCCTATCCAGGTCCTGGAAAAAATGAGGTACAAATTGAAACAGAAGATATCCAGAACAATGAGAATTACAATATCTATTGTACGGATGAATTTGCTGCTCGAAAATTTTTGAAGCCTAAGGTGTTAGATTGGTTCGACAAGCAGATTGCTCAAAATGCGATGTGTGTCTACTTGGTAGAGGATCGTCTCTATATTTCCTTGTATACCAATCGCTATATTTTTCCAACACCAAGAAAGAAACAGGCTGTTGAGAATCTTTCCTTAGCTGCAGAGTATCAAAAACTCTGTATGGAGATTGATATCATTGATGAATTAACCAATATTTTTAAAGGAGAATGACGATGTCAGGTTTCATTATTGCACTTATTGTTTTTGCACTAGTAGTTGTTATGTGGTTTATCGGAGAAAGCAATCGCTTGAACCGTTATCAGGTCATGATTGAAGAATCAAAGAGGACGGTTGATATCACCTTGGTTAAACGCTACGACACCATTTCGGAAATGTTGAAGGTCGCTAAGGCTTATGCTAAACATGAAGAGAAAGTCTTTAGCGAATTGGTAGCCCTTCGCCAAGGTGCCTCTATCCAAGAATCCAATCAAGTTATTGCCAATCAAAATGATGTTTTGGCACAAATCCGAGCAGTGGGTGAGAATTATCCGGAGCTCTTATCTTCTAACCAATTCTTGGCCTTGCAAAAAGAAATTGCAGACGAAAATGAAGATTTGGCAGCTTCTAAACGCATTGTCAATAGCAATATTAGCCAAATCAACCAAGCCATTGTAACCTTCCCAACTTCAGTAGTTGCGGGTATCAAAGGGATGCAACAGGTCCAGTTCCTATTGGAAGATACTCAAGGTAAGAAGGATTTGAGTGATTTGGATTATGAGATCCATTAATTTTTATAAAATGCGATTTTATGTCTAGAAACTATCCCGGTCTTAGATCGGGATTTTTTGTTTTCATAAATGTAAAATACGCTTTTCATTTACTAGGAAAAAAATAGTATAATAGATAAAAATTCACAAATTTTTAGAAAATTCCGAAAGAGGTTATACTATGGGATATACAGTTGCTGTTGTCGGTGCGACAGGTGCCGTTGGTGCTCAAATGATTAAGATGTTGGAAGAATCCAATCTTCCGGTTGATAAAATTCGTTTCCTTGCTTCTGCTCGTTCAGCTGGTAAGGTATTGAAATTTAAGGATCTAGACATTACGATTGAAGAAACAACAGAAACTGCCTTCGAAGGGGTAGATATCGCTCTCTTCTCAGCCGGTGGTTCAACTTCTGCAAAATATGCACCTTATGCTGTGAAGGCAGGTGCAGTCGTAGTAGATAATACTTCTTATTTCCGTCAAAATCCAGATGTACCATTGGTAGTTCCTGAGGTAAATGCACATGCGCTTGATGCCCATAATGGTATTATCGCCTGTCCTAACTGTTCAACGATTCAAATGATGGTAGCTCTTGAGCCTGTTCGTCAGAAATGGGGCTTGGACCGGATCATTGTTTCAACTTACCAAGCTGTTTCAGGTGCTGGTATGGGAGCCATTCTTGAAACCCAACGGGAATTGCGGGAAGTTTTGAATGATGGGGTGAATCCACGTGATTTACATGCGGAAATCTTACCTTCAGGTGGCGATAAGAAGCACTATCCAATCGCCTTTAATGCTCTTCCACAAATCGACGTCTTCACTGACAATGACTACACTTACGAAGAAATGAAGATGACCAATGAAACCAAGAAAATCATGGAAGATGATAGCATCGCCGTTTCTGCAACTTGTGTGCGTATCCCCGTTTTGTCAGCTCACTCAGAGTCTGTCTACATCGAGACCAAGGAAGTAGCTCCAACCGAAGAAGTGAAAGCGGCCATTGCTGCCTTTCCTGGTGCTGTCTTGGAAGATGATGTTGCTCATCAAGTATACCCACAAGCGATTAACGCTGTCGGTTCTCGCGATACCTTTGTTGGTCGTATTCGTAAAGACTTGGATGCTGAAAAAGGGATCCATATGTGGGTTGTTTCCGATAACCTTCTTAAAGGAGCTGCTTGGAACTCAGTGCAAATCGCGGAAACCCTTCACGAACGTGGATTGGTACGCCCAACAACTGAGTTAAAGTTTGAGTTGAAATAATTCTATAACTGAATAATTTGTAATGGGGACAGTCATCAACTTTGGTGCTGTCCCTCTTCCCTATGATTGATTCGAGAAGGAGCATCAATGTCTTATCAAGATTTAAAAGATTGTAAAATGATTACCGCCTTTATCACACCCTTTCATGAAGATGGCTCGATCAACTTTGAGGCCATTCCGTCCTTAATTGAGCATTTACTAGCCCATCACACAGATGGAATTCTCTTAGCTGGTACCACGGCAGAAAGTCCGACACTGACACACGATGAAGAGCTCTTATTATTTGCTGCAGTTCAAAAGGTGGTGAAAGGACGTGTTCCTTTGATTGCTGGTGTCGGGACTAATGAGACCCGAGATTCCATTGAGTTTGTAAAGGAAGTAGATCAGTTTGGTGGCTTTGCTGCTGGTTTAGCCATTGTTCCATACTACAACAAACCCTCTCAAGAAGGTATGTACCAGCATTTTAAGGCTATTGCGGACGCTTCTAACTTGCCAATTATTATTTATAACATTCCAGGGCGCGTGGTGGTCGAAATGACACCAGAAACCATGCTTCGATTAGCAGAGCATCCAAACATCATTGGGGTCAAAGAATGTACGACTCTTGCCAATATGGCTTATTTAATCGAGCACAAGCCAGATGAGTTTCTCATCTATACAGGGGAAGACGGGGATGCTTTCCACGCTATGAACCTTGGAGCAGACGGTGTGATTTCAGTAGCCTCTCATACTAATGGTGATGAAATGCACGAAATGTTCCAAGCTATTGAGAATAATGATATTAAAAAGGCAGCGGCTATCCAGCGCCAATTTATCCCTAAAGTCAATGCTCTCTTCTCTTATCCAAGCCCAGCTCCTGTCAAAGCAGTCTTGAACTATATGGGATTTGAAGCAGGTCCAACCCGTCTGCCATTGGTGCCAGCACCCGCTGAGGAAGCTAAGCGCATCATCAAGGTTGTAGTGGATGGAGATTACCATGCGACTAAAGAAATCATTACGGGAGTTCTTCGTCCGGATTATTGATGTCTTAGATTCTTGACAAATCCCCTATTTATTAAGATAATAGAAGTATATTGATGATCAAGGAGAATAAGATGGAAGTCATTAAACGTAGTGGTGAAGTTGTAGAATTTGACCCAGATAAAATCTATCAAGCTGTTTTGAAGGCAGCACAAACAGTCTATGTCTTGACGGATGATCTTCGCCAAAACTTGGCGCAAGTGACTAAGAAAGTTGTGATGGATTTGGAAGAAGCTAAAGTGGAACGTGCCACTATCAGCATGATCCAGTCAATGGTTGAGCACCGCTTACTTGGTGCTGGTTATATTACCATTGCTGAACACTATATTTCTTATCGTTTGCAACGAGATTTGGAACGAAGTGGTTATGGTGATCACATTGCTGTTCACTTGCATTTTGAGCAAATTCGCTAAATTAGAAACGAAGTTACGGATGTAGCTTCGTTTTTCAATGGGAAAAATGGGAAGTAGTTTTAAAAGAAAATACTGTATTTCATGGTATAATAGATAGGATTGAATGTTGAAAGGATTTCATTTCATGGCGATTATTCAATGGTTTCCTGGACATATGTCCAAAGCTAGAAGACAAGTACAAGAAAATTTGAAATTTGTGGATTTTGTGACGGTTTTGGTGGACGCGCGTTTGCCCTTATCTAGTCAAAAATCCCATGTTAACAAAAATTGTTGGTGACAAACCTAAATTGATGATTTTAAACAAGGTTGACTTGGCTGATCCTGTCGCAACAAAAGAATGGCAGGAGTATTTCGAATCACAAGGTATCAGAACCTTGTCTATTAACTCCAAAGAGCAGTCAACGGTTAAGAAGGTCACGGATGCGGCTAAGTCTTTGATGGCCGATAAAATTGCTCGTCAAAAGGAACGGGGGATTCAGATTGAAACCCTTCGGACCATGATTATTGGGATTCCAAATGCTGGTAAATCAACGCTGATGAACCGTTTAGCAGGGAAAAAGATTGCCGTCGTTGGTAATAAACCAGGGGTGACTAAGGGACAACAGTGGTTGAAAACCAATAAGGACCTCGAAATCTTAGATACTCCAGGGATTCTTTGGCCAAAATTTGAAGATGATGATGTAGCTTTAAAATTAGCTTTAACGGGTGCCATTAAGGATCAGCTCCTACCAATGGATGAGGTGACTATTTTTGGTCTGGAGTATTTTAAATCTCACTATCCAAAAGAGTTGCAAGAACGGTATAAGCAAATGGATTTGGAACAGGAAGCACCGGAAATCATTATGGAGATGACTCAACGCTTAGGTTTCCGAGATGATTACGATCGCTTTTACAGCTTGTTTGTCAAGGATGTACGAGATGGTCGTTTGGGTCGCTATACTCTTGATCGTGTAGGTGAAGTGGATGCCAACGATTAAAGAAATCAAAGAGTGTTTGGCAACGATTGATAGGCTGGATCATCCTTTGTTTGAAGAGTTGATTGCTGATGGTCGAGCAGGTGTTCAGGCTGCTATTAGTAAACGAAAACGTGAACTCCAAAAGCAAGTTGAGGAAGACCTGCGTTTGGAAAAAATGTTAGCCTATGAAAAAGAGCTCTATGCTCAAGGGATTCAACTCATTGCAGGAGTAGATGAAGTAGGGCGAGGCCCTTTGGCTGGCCCTGTAGTTGCTGCAGCCGTTATTCTGCCTGAAAATTGTAAGATCCCAGGTTTGAATGATAGCAAGAAAATCCCTAAATCGAAGCATCAAGCTATTTACCAAGCAGTTCTAGGTCAGGCTCTTTCGGTTGGGATTGGGGTTAAAGACAATCAGGTCATTGATCAGGTCAATATTTATGAAGCAACGAAATTAGCCATGTTAGAGGCTATTCAAGAATTGGACCAACAGCCTCAACATCTCTTGATCGATGCTATGAAATTAGATCTTCCTATTTCACAGACTTCCATTATTAAAGGAGATGCTAATTCCCTGTCTATCGCGGCAGCTTCTATTGTGGCTAAGGTGACACGGGATCAGATGATGGCGGCATATGACCAAGAGTATCCAGGTTATGATTTTGGTCAGAATTCGGGGTATGGGACAAGCAAGCATCTTGAAGGATTGGAAAAACATGGGGTTACTCCTATCCATCGCCGAAGCTTCGAACCCATTAAGTCGATGACAAACTTTGACTAGGAGGAAGAGAGAAATGTTCTTAGCCTTTGACATTGGAGGAACTTTTATTAAATATGCCTTAGTCGATGAAGCCTATCAGGTGAGCGATTCTTCTAAAGTTCCGACACCAGCTACTATTGAGGAATTCTGGGAAGCTCTCGAGTACGTGATTTGCTCGTTCCAAAATCGAATGACTGGGATTGCCGTCTCTTGTCCGGGTGAAATCAATAGTCGACTTGGTTTTGTCTTTAAAGGTGGCCTCATTCCCTATCTGAGAAATATTCCATTAGCCTCTCGTTTAAGTAAGATCTTTCAAGTGCCTGTGACCGTCCTCAACGATGGGGATGCTGCAGGTTTGGCAGAAGCTCGAATTGGGAACCTCCAAGATTGTGGCTGTGGAGCCACCTTTGTTTTAGGGACTGGAGTAGGATTATCCTTGACTTCCAATGGTTCCTTAATTTCCACCTGGAATCTTAAGGATTATCTTCGTTGGCCGAACCCAGAAGAGCCACCAACGGCTCCAGAACAAAAACAATTTCAGAGGGAGATTTTGAAGCATGGGATTTCCAGTTTGGTTCAAAATTTAGGCTCAGCTGTCAATTTTGTAGCCCAGGCTAGTCAACTCTTGCAACTACCGGAAGAGGATGGCATTCAGGTTTTTGAAGCCCTTCACGCTGGTCATCATGAGGAATTACAAAACTTATTTATTTCTTATTGTCGGGAGATTGCGATTCTGATCTATAATCTTCAGTCGCTTGTTCGGCTTGAAAAAGTCACGATTGGTGGAGGAATTAGTAGCCAAGATCTTCTTTTAGAAGAGATCAACTATCAGTATAAAAAGCCTGATGGATGAAAGTGGGGAGCAACGATTTTCTTTTAGTGGAGATTCAAGCGACTCGTTACCACAACTCCAGTAATCTTTTTAGGGGCAGTTTGTCATTTTAAAAATCTTAGAAAATCATTAAAAAGTTCTATTTTTTTAGAGCTTTTTTTGTTTTCTTTTACGAATATTATAAATAGATAGTAGAAAATGAGGTTTTATGATGAACAAATACGAACTTTATAAGTTAAAGGTTGCTGGACTCTCGAATGAACAAGTCTTTAGGATTGTGTCCTATTGGGAAATGAATGGGGACTGGCCGGATTTAGAACAGATTGCTCAGCTAGCAGGGTGTCGCAATCAGGCTCTTTTTATAGAGCGTTATATTCGGATTGATGACCAAATACTGAGGGAAGAATTTAAAGAGTTTGATTCTATTTCCATTATGGATGAGGAGTATCCAGAAGAACTCCTTTGGATGCACAATCCACCTGTATTGCTCTTTTATGAAGGAAATATTGATCTGCTCAAACACCCAAAAATTGCTGTTGTTGGGAGTCGTCGTTGTAGCCGAACAGGGATTCATTCTGTTGAGAAAATTATCAATGAATTAAACAATGAATTGGTGGTGGTGAGTGGACTTGCCAAAGGAATTGATGCTGCTTCCCATTATGCAGCTATACGAAATGGAGGAAAGACTATAGGGGTGATTGGAACTGGATTAGATGTCTATTATCCTCGATGCAATAAACAGTTGCAGAAGCATATGAGCGAACGTTATCTAGTCCTTACAGAGTATGGTCCAGGGCAAGGACCGCAAAAGCACCATTTCCCAGAACGCAATCGGATTATTGCTGGTCTATCACGAGGAGTAATTGTTGCTGAAGCTCGTATGCGCTCGGGGAGCTTGATTACCTGTGAACGTGCCCTAGAAGAAGGGCGAGATGTTTTTGCTATCCCAGGTTCGATTATAGATGGTCGATCTGATGGTTGTCATCACTTAATTCAGGAGGGAGCAAAGCTTGTCACTAGCGGAAAAGATGTTCTAGATGAGTTCGAATTTTAAAATGAGTTTTCCTATAGGAAAACTTCACGGTTGACATCCTGGAAAAAATAGTTTACACTCTATGAGGTTTATTACAAAATAGAGGTAGAAGAGTGGCTACAAAAACAAAAAAGAAAACCACAACAGCTAAAAAGAATTTAGTCATCGTGGAGTCTCCTGCAAAAGCAAAGACAATTGAAAAATATCTTGGCAGAAATTATAAAGTCATGGCCAGCGTGGGTCATATTCGGGACTTGAAAAAATCGACCATGTCGATTGATTTTGATAACAATTACGAGCCAGAGTATATTAATATTAGAGGAAAAGGTCCTTTGATCAATGACCTGAAGAAAGAAGCTAAAAAAGCTAAGCAAGTCTTTCTCGCAAGTGACCCGGACCGTGAAGGAGAAGCTATTTCATGGCATTTAGCTCATATCTTGCAATTGGATAAGGACGAAAAGAACCGGGTGGTCTTTAATGAAATCACCAAAGATGCGGTTAAAAATGCCTTTCAAGAACCGCGCAAGATTGATATGGATTTGGTGGATGCCCAACAAGCCCGCCGTGTTTTGGACCGGATTGTAGGATATTCGATTTCACCGATTCTCTGGAAAAAGGTAAAGAAAGGCCTTTCTGCTGGTCGGGTACAATCCGTTGCTCTTAAATTGATCATTGATCGGGAAGAAGAGATTAATGCCTTCCAACCAGAAGAATACTGGACAATAGACGGCACCTTCAAAAAGGGGACCAAGCAATTTCAAGCCAATTTCTATGGAATGAATGGCAAGAAGATGAAGTTGCAAAATCAAGAGGATGTGAAAGCAGTTCTTTCACATCTTAAGGGAAAAGATTACGTGGTTGAAAAGGTAGAGAAAAAGGAGCGTAAACGCAATGCTCCCCTTCCTTACACAACTTCTTCTATGCAGATGGATGCGGCCAATAAGATTAACTTCCGTACACGTAAGACCATGATGGTTGCGCAGCAGTTGTATGAAGGAATCAATATCGGATCAGGTGTCCAAGGTTTGATCACCTATATGCGTACGGATTCGACTCGGATTAGTCCTGTCGCTCAAAATGAAGCAGCTCAGTTTATTGTGGATCGTTTTGGAGCGAATTATTCCAAACAGGGTAGCCGGGTTAAGAATGCTTCTGGTGCCCAGGATGCCCATGAAGCCATTCGTCCTTCTAGTGTCCACAATACGCCTGAGAAATTGCTAAGTACCTGGACAAGGACCAGCTCAAGCTCTACACTTTGATCTGGAATCGTTTTGTAGCTAGTCAGATGACAGCAGCTGTGTTTGATACCATGAATGTCCGTTTAGGGCAAAATGGGGTCCAGTATACGGCAAATGGAAGTCAAGTGAAGTTCGACGGTTATTTAGCCATCTATAACGATTCGGATAAGAATAAGATGCTACCAGATATGGAAGAAGGGGACACTGTCACTCAGGTCAACAGCAAACCAGAACAGCACTTTACCCAACCACCAGCCCGTTATTCTGAAGCGACCCTGATTAAGACGCTAGAAGAAAACGGAGTGGGTCGTCCTTCAACCTATGCTCCGACGATTGAAACTATTCAAAAACGCTATTATGTGAAGCTTGTAGCTAAACGTTTTGAACCGACTGAGTTAGGGGAAATCGTTAATAAGTTGATTGTTGAATTCTTCCCAGATATCGTTAATGTGACCTTCACAGCGGAGATGGAAGGGAAACTCGATGATGTCGAACTCGGAAAAGAAGAGTGGCAAAAAGTCATTGATGCCTTCTACAAACCATTCTCTAAAGAAGTCGCGAAGGCTGAAGAAGAGATGGAAAAAATCCAAATCAAAGACGAACCAGCTGGTTTTGATTGTGAAGTCTGTGGCAGCCCGATGGTCATTAAATTAGGCCGTTTTGGTAAGTTCTATGCTTGTAGCAACTTCCCAGATTGTCGCCATACCCAAGCCATCGTGAAGGAGATTGGGGTGGAATGTCCAAACTGTCATCAGGGACAAATCATTGAACGTAAAACCAAACGGAACCGTATTTTCTATGGATGCAATCGTTACCCGGACTGTGAATTCACCTCTTGGGACAAGCCCATCGGTCGGGACTGTCCAAAATGTGGTCAGTATTTGGTTGAAAAGAAAGTTCGTGGTGGTGGTAAGCAGGTCGTATGTAGCAATGGCGACTATGAAGAAGAAAAAGTCAAATAATTATTTAGAATGATTCGATGTCTATTATAACGGCAATTTTTGTAAATGTCTGTTATAATAGACATTTTTTGTTTTTTTCGTTATAATAGACATATGGAGGTGAGGCTTATGTATCTTGCTCTGATTGCAGATGTTATTGATTCCAAAATAGTTCAAGAACGTTTTGACCTGCAAAAACAGTTAGAAAAAACGCTTCAGAAGATGAATGAGTTATTTGCAGATTACTTGGCATCGTGTTTTACCTTAACCTTGGGGGATGAGTTTCAGGCGCTTTTAAAAGTGAATGCTCCTATTTTTCATATCATTGATACCTTACGTTCGGAAATTAGTCCTACCCAGCTTCGTTTTGGTATTGGCCTTGGAGAGATTGTAACTGCTATTGATCCCTTGATAAGTATTGGAGCAGATGGTCCAGCTTATTGGAATGCACGCGCAACCATCAATATGGTTCATCAGAAAAATGATTATGGTAATACCCAAATCTATTTCCAGTGGGAAGGAAAACCAAGACTTTTTTGTAAATGCGCTCATCGCTTCCGGAGAAGCCATTCGTTCGGGTTGGCGTGGTAGTCAGGAAGAAATCCTGCTCGATCTTCTTAAGAGATGTGTATATAGTGAAAATTTTAGCCAGCAAGACTTGGCACAATCACTCACTATCAACCCAAGTGCATTGTCTAAACGTTTGAAGAGTAGCAGTATTCGCGTATATTTACGTGGGAGAGAAGCTGGCCTTGCTAGCATCCAAGCTTTAGCAAAAGGAGATGGTCATGACAGGATTGTCTAATATCGTAACGAATTCGTACTTGATTCTCTTGTTGATTTGTCATTTGTTATCGGATTATTATTTTCAAAGCCAAAAGATGGCGGATCGCAAGGATCAGGATATAAAGGTATTAGGAAGTCATATTCTCTATGTGGCGCTACCTCTTTTTATTGTGGTGCTTGTTCATCTGGATTTGTGGTGGATTTGCTCGCTTATTTTGCTAAGCCATGCAGGAATAGATTATGGTAAGCCAAGGCTTCAAAAGAAGTTAAAACTGAAAACCTCTTGGACCTTTGCGCTGGATCAACTCTTGCATATCGGCATTATTAGTTGTCTAGTCCTTTTGGGAGCAAAAAATGGCACTAGCTATCTGCCTATGGACAGTTTAAAGCTAATCTTTTATGTTCTCCTAGTTGGGAAACCAACCAATATTGTTTTTAAAATTCTTTTTGCCAAGTACCAACCAAACATGAAAAAGAAGATGGATACGATTACCGGAGCAGGTTCCATGATTGGCTTTTTAGAGCGTTTGGTTATTGGGGCCTGTCTCTTGTATGGCCAATTTGCTTCTATCGGCCTTGTCTTTACGGCTAAATCTATCGCTCGCTACAATAAGATTTCGGAGAATCCAGCCTTTGCGGAGTATTATCTAATTGGGTCCTTATTTAGTATCCTATCTGCCCTCTTTGCTGCTTGGTTATGTCTATAAGAAAACAAATAACGGACTAAAGTCTAGACAGGAGAGGAGGAGCCTTCCTGTCTTTTTACTTGTC